>MDSZ01069845.1_pt1 | contig 10415 bp, 17 predicted proteins | sample 811201 | NCBI WGS metagenome assembly MDSZ01 (sample SAMN05326647, study PRJNA326480) | marine metagenome | isolation source: seawater | place: Indian Ocean: North | collected 2010
TGTGTTTACCTCCTTCGGCTGTTTTTTCAACACTGTGTTTACCTCCTTCGGCTGTTTTTTCAACACTGTGTTTACCTCCTTCGGCTGTTTTTTCAACACTGTGTTTACCTCCTTTGGCTGGTTTTTCAACACTGTGTTTACCTCCTTTTACTGGTTTTTCAACAGTGTCATTTTGACCAATTTCATTAGGATCAAATTTATCATCATAAGACATAGTATTTCCCGCGGCCAAAGGCATAGGGGACAATGAACTACCGCCCTTATGTTTATTACCCTTATTCTTTTTAGTGGCAACCTTAACCATACCAAATTTTCCTTTTTTAGCGGTGTATCCGTGTTTCAATAAATTATTTCCTTTACCTTTTGAACAATGATGTTTAACAAGTGATACAATTCTTCCATGCTTATTTTTGTAAAGTTTGCATTTTGTTAGTCCACCAGATGTTTTATATGCATTTCCATGAAAGACTTCGGCGCGACTTCCAATTGTATGAGGATATCCGTGATGCCCGTGTTTTGTCATTATATTATTAAGATATATTTTTTTCTTAATAACCTAAAAACTAAAAATTATTTCGAATGGGCATTTGGCCCCCTCCAACTTGACCCTCAATTCTTCCTAAATAATTTAATTTAACTGAATTTCTATTGTTTCCCCAATTTAAACTTCCTCCTATTTTATTTCTAACAACTTCAGATTGATGCGCCCAGTATGATTGATTATTACTATTTCCTTTTCGTATTGTTCCATCTTCTATAACACATTTAATAGATGGATTTGGGTCACTACTCGGTTTTGAAACCCATGACATATCAGTTTTACTTCTTGCTGGAACAAACATTAACTATCTTTATCTTGTATATCCATTAAATATTTTTTTGAAATGACATAATAAATCTGGAAAAAACATAAAACGAACAAGTAAAACAAAATGATGTAAACATCATTCCATAAATATTCATATTTGAATCAGAATTGGATAAGATTGGAGATAGCTGTATTATCCATGATTTAACACTAGGTAATTGAAAAAACAAAAATAATACAAACATTACAACAAGGTGATGATGCTCTTGAAATAATTTTAAATAATCTTCTTCACTCTCCTTTGTTTTTTTTTTAATTTGCATTTCTGGCTCGTCAATTATATAATTCTGCTTTGACTCTGGCGCAGGAGGAATATAATTAGGTTGCTGATATGGATTAGTTGTTAATTGTTCTGTGGATGCGGGAACATCTCTACTAGGGAAAGTAGTACTTTTGTTGATGGACGCTTGTTGTAATCCGTTAATAATTTGATGCTTAACTTCGTCACTAACCTCTTCATTTGTTATTTGCTCTTTCGGTATTTGAATATCAGCTTCTGTCATAAATTATATTTGTGTAATTTAAAAAATCGGCTAACGCATTTCATAGACATCTAAATTTTTGTTACAAGTTACTTTATCTACTTCAGGCTTATAGCATTTACCATCATACTTATAATAACTATTTGTATCAATGTCATTAGGAGCCATCAATGTGACACAATTTTTTCCTTTACAAACTTGCTTAAACAAAGTTGCTAATCCTAATCCCAACAAAATTGACATAAGTATTTTACCTGTTTTATTTTTAACAAACTTTGATAAATGCATTATATTATATATTTAAAGAGATAATAGATAATTTATAACATTTTAATTTTGTACAGGTATTGTTTTAATTGATAATGGATTCATAGGGCATTTTGTCGGGATTAATTTGTACTGAAAACATTGATTGGCTGAATCTTTATATTGAATTTTGTTTTGGTTCTCTGGTGTTGGATACACATATACTATTTTTTTATCATTTCCTAAAATGTAAACGACAAATAATCCAATTGCAAAACTAATTAAAAAAATAGGAAACGAAATATACTCCATCTATACTTTAATCATCTATTTTTAGTTTTTTTGATGTTTTATTTCTTATATTTTTCTTGTTTCTAATAGTTTTTACTTTTAAATTGCTTTTATATACACCATCAAACTCTTTTATAGTATATTCATCTGGTCCATCTTTGGGAAAAATATGATCAGATAATTTGTTTTTGTTTTGGACTAACAAATAATTATCTTTATCCTTGATCATTAACATCGAATCATAACTCTTTGTTCTTATTTTATTTACAATTGGAATAATTTCGTGGTTATATGTGTCAATTATCGTTGTTAGGATTGTACTGTCTTTTGTATCTAAATACTCTTTTATTAATTTTTTATTATTATTTATTTTTTCTATTAACTCTTCTTTATTATTTTCAATATCTTTCTTAAAAATCGAATTATTATATTGATCTTTGTACATCATGTACATTTTTGTGTCTTCTTTCATTAATTCTATTTGATTATCGAATTTAGAAACGTCAACATCATTCCCGCTATCATAGAATAATTTATTATTTTTCATATTGATTATTTCTTGTTTATGTTCTTCTATTTTTTCCAAATAACTATTTATGATAGGTTTATACATATGGAAAAATTCAGTATCAATATGAATTTTTAAATCACATGGATTACTGGTATCTCCACATGTCGCGGTCAATCTTCTTCCATACAATTTATCGTCTTTTACTACACGCGCACTAAAAGTTGTACCAACGTGTCTATTACATGAAATACATCTTGGAGGAGAGACATTTTTGCTACTCTTCAACTCTTTTATGTGGTTTAATTTGTTTATTTCATAATTACTTTTTAATTTATAGAACATTGAAATAGCTTCATTATATGTTGTTTGACTCATTCTATATATTTATAAAACATTTGAATTCCAAGCAGGAAGACCAGTTAATGAATCTATTTGTTTGATTGCGCGTTCATTTTGATAATTCTGTATTTTTGACAATATTAAGTTCCTTTTTTTTTCTTCATATTCTTTTATTTCTTTATCTGACTTCCGATTTTTTATATTTATGTAAAAAAAGATGGACATTACAACAGTCAACCCGACGATTAAAACAATATTATAAATGAAATTATGTATTCTTTCTTTTGCAATATGTGTGTAATATAAAGTTTTGTTTGCCATATGTTTGATATCAGATTGAACCAAATTCGGATTTTTTAATTCGGATTCATACATACTTATATTTATAGAAGCGCTAAAAAATAAAAAATTATATGCGCATTATTATATGAATATATCCACAATATCTTTTATCGTATTTATTTTTTCAACACTGATTTATTTTAATTTTCCGGGAATAGGTAAAGAAGAAATAACTTTAGATAAAAGCAATAAATATACAGTGAACTGGACCAGGTTGGTTTTATATTATTCAATAGTTATGGTTTCGCAATTTATAATGAATTCTATTTATCTAACAAACAAGTGTTCTGGAGACGTAGGTGAAAATATCTGGTATGCTTTTTATATTACATTGGGACCATGGACATTTATATTTGCGCTATTATTAATTGTTTTGAATTCATTCCCAGATATTAAATCTGCCTTTTCAGATGTATTTGGTTACTTTTATATTTCTAAATCCGCAAATGAAATTTTTTCAAAGTTGTTAGTTGGTGATAAAGAAATCAACAATAATATTAATGATTTAAATATATCAACCCATAAAAAAGATGATTTAATAAGAACTTCAGATGCAATCATTAAAATTATGGGAAACAAATCAGTATTCATTAATCAAATGACAACAACAAATTTTCTAAATATGTGGGAAATATTTGAACCATTAATGAAAACTAATATTGATAACAAGGAAGATCTTAAAACAAAATTGTTTGAATTAGTAAGAACTAAAGATAATATAGGCGAAATGATGTGGTACATATACACAGGTATTTTAGTTATATCCATTGTATCATATAAATTAACGATCAAAGAATGCAGTCCAAATCTCAAGATGCTTAAAGAAAATGAAGCAAAATATCAAAAAGAAAAAGAAGAAATACAGAAACAAAAGAAATTAAATGATAAAAATACAGTAACTCTTGCGTAAAATAACTTAAATATTTTTTTATTAAACCTTATAATGGCATCATCCCCTTTAATACCTGTATTTAATGAACAACTTGAAAACTTCATGGAAGATGTGTGTATGGTTTTTCCTGAAAATGTAGAAATTGTAACTGCAAAAAATACATTAAATTTATTAAAAAAATCAAATCCCAAAATGTTAATTAGAATCTGGTATCAACATGTATCTATTCCATATGGCGATCGTATTTTAGAAGGGGATATTGATTTTTTTATTGAAAAAGATTATATGAATGACGTTGGAAAATTAAATGATTCCCAGAAGATAATGAATACCATAAATAGTTTGAAACAACCAATTAGAGACATGAGCCATGAAAACAAACAGAAGTCAATGAAATATTTACAGAACCTTTCGAAACTATCTACAATGTGTCATAAAAGTGGTCATATTTAAGACCAAATACAATTTGTATTTTTTATTTGATTCATCCTGTGTTTTGATGATAAATAAACAATAGGAGATGAATTAAAATCATATGCACCATATTTTCTGGAAATGTATGAAGGATCTTTAAATAATTCTGTTTTCCCATCATCATTCTTTATTTTTTCTAGATCAGGTTCGGGTATCCCATCTGACCTAGGATGAACTACTATTAAATCACCATTGAGACTTTTGTCAACAATAAATCTATACATTGTTGGATTTATGTCTTCCGGCTGTAACACACCTCCTCTACCTTCTATATTCAACATGCCTTTCATGAGCAAAGTGTCAAACGTATTGTTGAAATATTGTTTTGTCATCCCAGTTTGAACGATGGATCCAGGACAAACAGCATTAATTCGTAAGTTATAACTTGATGTAATAGGTTCCATACTTCTAACGAACTGATTAATTCCAGCCTTGGATGCGTTATATACAGGAATAATTTCCATGTCAGATGCTCTAATACCAGCAATAGACGATGTGATTATTATAAGACCTTCTTTTTTAGATTTATGTTGAAGATTTCCAGTTGATTGTTTAATATATAATTCTGATGCATAAATGGGTGCTATTAAATTTGTATTAATAAGATTGTCTGTGTTGCAAAAAAGTTCTGCGTATATTGCTGCGTTTAAAATAAGTATGTCAACAATACCATCTTTTGAAAATTTATTTGCTTGTTCGAAAGCATTTTTGTATTGTTTTTTGTTAGTTACATCACATTTTATTCCTAATACCATGTTTTTTCCATATTTATGAGAAAATTCATCTGATACTTCTTTTGCATTTTTTATGTCAATAATAACAACTTTGTAACCTTTATCAAGGAGAAATTTTGCATATGATTTCCCAATACCACTCGCACCACCGGTTATTAACACAGTTTTTGATCCTTTTTCAATATTCTTAATTATATTCTCCTCTTTTTCTTTTTTTTCTGTTTTTTTAATCAAAATGATAACTATGACTAAGGATATAAGTATAAAAAAAAATAATATGAAATAAAAATAATATTTGTTATTTTGACCCATATATATATATAAGATAAATGAAATATGAATTAATATTATTTTTATTAACCTCATTTTTTGTATATAATTCATATCATGATGGGAAATACACAAAAATAATAATGAGTTATAAGAAATATTTCAAAATGGCGGGGATCATAATTATTAGTTTAGTTTTTTATTTTACTTTAAAAAAGGACCCCAGTAAATGTAGAGAAACTCTTCAAATAGCAAACCAGTTTATAAAATATACTCCCGTGAATAAAGATGCAGTGGGTATGGCAAATCCTGTTTTGAACTATATGAATAATTTATATTCAATTGATACACAACCACAAACATCTGAACCAGGATTTAAAACAAGTTCAACATCAAAACGATCTGTTAGTGGAATTAAAAAGAAATATGTTGCATCCAACCAAGATTGGAAATGTGCCATGTGTGGAAACACACTTAATGCATGGTTTGAGGTTGATCATCATGTACGTTTAGACAAGGGAGGAAGCAATGACGTAAGTAATTTAATGGCTTTGTGTAGGGAATGTCATGGACAAAAAACCGCAATGGAATCAATGGACTAAAAAAATAATTATAATATATAAATGAACCAAATTATATTATTAATAGGATTAACTGTGTTAGTAGCAATAATATATGTTATTGTTGCATTAGTTGGAGGTATGAATAAGGTGTCGCAACTCGTATTTTTTTCTACAATTGTTAGTTCAGTAATTGGAGTAACAACATATTTTAAAAAAGATAGGAGTAAACAAGATATTATTTTTAACAGCATATTTGGAATATTTTTAATACTTATGGCAACTACATATTTATTTTTACCTGTTTCACACAATATAACATCTTATGTCTTGCTAGGATCAGTATTTACTTCGATTTTTGGGATACTATATTATATATCAGTAAATGAAAAAATACACACACCATTATCAATATTTAGAATGATCTTAACAATTGTTTCAGCGTTATTATTCATATATTTTTCTATACATTTTTTAAAAGAGTTACCTTGGTGGGCAATTTTAACCATTGTTCTTCTTTTATTTTTTGTTTTTGATGTTCAAAGTTTCATAACTAATAAAATTTATGGAAAGAATGAAAAAGAAAAGAAAAAAGAAAAGAAAAAAGAAAATGAATTTTTGAAAAAATGGAAACCATTGATAAACAATTTAGGAAATAAAGATGAATTAATTATGTTGATCCTTGGAGGTGGCTTGGGATTAATTTTATTTAAAGCATTACCAGATCTTTATTCATATATTTATTCTCTAATAGTTAATCAAGGTGGTAAAGATTTATTACATGGAAAAACACAATCATTAATGGATAAAAAAATTGTTGCGTCATATAAAGATCTTAGGGGTGAAGATGAGCCTGGATATAATTATTCAATTTCTTTTTGGGTTTATATAAACTCAATGCAACAAACATCTGAACTAGACAATGAAATATTCTCTTATGGAACAAGTCCCATTATAAAATACAATCCAAGTCAAAACAAATTCATGTTTATGACAAATGATGGAGTATTAAGCAAGATAGAAGATGTCGAACTTCAAAAATGGAACAACATAATAATTAATTATGTGAATGGCACAATGGATATTTTTTACAATGGAAAATTGTCATCATCTCATGCGTCAGTTGTCCCTTATGTTAAGGATGATGTATTAACCATTGGAACAAATGGAACACTTTACGGTAGTATAAAAAAACTAGTTTATTTTAAAAAATCATTGAATATATATACAGTGAATAAATTATATAATATACAACAATAATATATGGAAAATATTATTAATGAACTAGGTACAATATTATTATATATAGCTGCATTTGGATTTAGTGATTTTTTCATACAAATATATCAATTTCCTCCAGAAATTTATTATTTAGTTATTCTCATTTTAGGATTATTTTTGTATAAAAATAGTGCCTAGGTAATTTAAATATATTTTTATATATAATTACCCCTAAAACTCGACGGCCTCTTTGTAAAAATGGTACACGTAGAAATAAAATTACTTGAAATTGCGAACCTATACAACAAAATTCTAAAAGTCGCCGATCACCACCTTCTCAACCTACACATAAACCATCCCAATCACCCACGTCTTCACATATACTTAGCGACAGTAATTTAAGAAAAGGTGTTTCTTTAGAAAATATTGCCAAAACAATGCAAAACAAAATTTTTGTAAGATATACATCAGATGAAGATGGTTTACATGATTCTGAATTCAAGTATTTAATTGATCGTGATATTTTTGATGATGTATTTTAATTTCATTTGAAATTTATTTGTATTAAATAATATATATGTCACTATTCACTTATTTATTAATTATCCTAATTATATTTATTTTCTTATATTACTTCTTTTATTCAAATAAACATAAAATGACCTCAAAAGTAAATGATGCACAACAAGCAGTAACAATATCTCCAACAACAGTCAATTATGATAAAACTGAAAATTCGAATACAAATAATTTTTGTTATTCTGTTTGGTTTTATGTAAAAGATTGGAATTACAATTATGGTGATACAAAAGTTTTGTTTTCAAGGGGGAAATCTCCAAAAGTAGTTATAGATAAATATCAAAACAATATAACCACAGAAATGGAAGTATTTTCTGGGTCCTCTTCTGATGATACAATGAGTTATAAGTGTACTATAAATAATATCCCAGTACAAAAATGGGTAAACCTAACAATAAGCGTTACAAATAGAACTCTTGATACATATTTAGACGGAAAGTTAGTTAAAACATGCATGTTACCGGGTGTTCCAAAAGTAAATATGTCATCTCCTTTGATCCTGACCCCAGACGGAGGATTTTCAGGTTATACGTCTAAATTACAATATTGGACAACATCATGTAGTCCTCAAAAAGCATGGGACATTTACAAAGATGGTTATGGTGGTGGATTTATGAATTTCTTTGAAAAATTAAAACTCAAAATATCATTCATGGAAAATGATGTAGAAGTAAATAGTGTTACTGTTTAATGTATTCATTTAGTATTTTTTTACTTGAATAATATATGGATAAAATACGATCTGGATTTAAACAAATAACTCATTCGAATACGTTCACTGGGAAATTGGGGTTCATTATCATTGCCATTCTTATATATGTTGTTGTAGTAAAAATAGGTATAATGATTCTTTCATGGGCATTAACAAGTTCTCAAACAGTTTTAATTAGTGGAATGAGACCGGCAAAAGAAATGATTATATTTCCACAGAATCCAAATTTAAGTGGATCAAAACCAGTATTTAGATCTGTTAATCAGGAGGATGGAATTGAATTTACATGGTCAATATGGATGTTTATTGATAATTTAGAATATAATCAAGGAAAATACAGATGTGTTTTTTATAAGGGTAACAACAACATTGGAGACAATGGAATAAACGAACCTAATAATGCGCCTGGATTATATATATCTCCAAATACAAACGAATTAATCGTATTTATGAATACATTCAATATAATTAATGAGAAAGTAAATATACCTGATATACCTATTAATAAATGGATGAATGTCATCATTAGATGCAATGGAAAAAAATTAGACATATATATGAATGGTATGATTATCAGAAGTATTGTTTTACAGGGAGTTCCTAAACAAAATTATGGTGATGTATATGTTAGTGCGAATGGAGGGTTTGATGGATATATTTCTAATTTCGTTTATTATAATAAAGCACTATCAATAGATGAAATACAAAAAATACTTGGTAGAGGTCCTAATTTGTCAATGGATACATCTAGTTTGAGAAGTAAAGATATGACATATTTATCAATGAAATGGTATAATTGAAAAAAATGAAAAAATAATTACATAAAATCAATATATACTATAAAATATATAATGATTATTCCAGTTAAATGTTTTACATGTGGTACAGTTCTTGCAGATAAATATAGATACTTTTGTTCAGAAGTTAGGCAAAGAAAAATGTCTAAAAAAATGGACGTTGATTCTGTAATGTATCTTACACAAGACAATGATGAAAAAACTCCTGAAGGAGAGGTATTAGACGAATTAGGATTAAAGAAATGGTGCTGTAGATCAGCAATGATTACACATGTAGATATTAGATAAAATATTCAGTTATTATATGAAGGTAAACAACAAATCATTTAAAAAAATAAAAAGAAGAATAAAAAACAAAACAAAAAAGAGAAAGGGTGGGTCTCTATCTCAAGCATTTATAGGGCAACCATAGGGATCAAAAGTAGAGGAATGGCCAGGAATTGATGGTATTCCGGGAAACAGAAATTTTTATAAATTTCATGGAGGAGGAAAATTAAGAAAAAAAAACAAAACAAACAAAAAAAGAAAAAAGGGTGGAAGCATAATTCCATCAGAAATATCAAATATAGGACAAAACCTTATGTTTAAAATACATAGTAACTATAACATATTCCATACAGAACCACCACCAACGAATCCTTCACCATATATGGATCAATTCAAGGTACCAAAATAATTTTTTCTATTATTATGTTATAATTTCGATGGCAAAAAATTTTCTCGAAAGTCTCTGCTCACCTTCTCAATTTTACTTCGTAATTTCAGCTTTAGGCCTAGTTATAGGAATAATGGTACGATTCTTAATGCCTAATAAACATAATATTAGTAATGATAAAGCATTCCCCCTTTATTTATTGTCTGCATTTGGTATATTGTTTTTTACTTGGGTTTTAAATTGGTTATGTAAAGATGGTTACAGCAAGGTATCTTGGGCTATCGTTTTGTTCCGTTATTTCGTTATGTTAACTTTTGGTGTATGTGCACTTATTGCAGGTGTTGCTGATTATGATATCATGATTATGTCTGTATATTCTCTTTTAATAATTACGATTGCTTTTTCTATGATGAAAAAATAAATTAATTGAAAATTAGTTAAA
>MDSZ01165723.1_pt1 | contig 10415 bp, 5 predicted proteins | sample 811201 | NCBI WGS metagenome assembly MDSZ01 (sample SAMN05326647, study PRJNA326480) | marine metagenome | isolation source: seawater | place: Indian Ocean: North | collected 2010
AAGAAAATTTAGAAGAAGAAAAAATAGAAAAAGAAAATTTAGAAGAAGAAAAAATAGAAAAAGAAAATTTAGAAGAAGAAAATTTAGAAGAAGAAAATTTAGAAGAAGAAAATTTAGAAGAAGAAAATTTAGAAGAAGAAAAATTAAAAGAAGAAAAAATAGAGAAAGAAAATTTGGGAGAAGAAATTATACAAGAAGATAATTTACAAGAAAAACATTTAGAAGAAAATGATAATTTAGTAAATATTGATATAACAGATTTAGAAAATAGTGATGTTGAAATATTCAATATTAAATCAAGAGATACAATATATTTAGAAATGTATAAAACTGCTAAAAAAAAAGCAAAAGAAATAAGAAAAAATGCTATTCAAGCTTTTATTGAAGCAAAACATATAAAAACACAATATAATTTAGATAATTTAGTAAATAGTGATAGTAGTGAAGAAGAAGATTTTTAAAATTTAATTAATTAAAATAATAAAATAATTATAAAATTATTTTATTATTTAGTTTATATAAATGTCTGATCTAAAGAAAATGTTTAAAAACATTAAAGGTGAACATGTTTTAGGAATTGTTGGATTAATAATTTTAGTATTTGCATTTTGTAAATATTCAGAAGGTAAAAATATATTTAAAATGGGTATGACAAATAGCAGAGCTCCATTAAGTCCCGCACCAGTAAATCAACAAAATAATATTATAGGTAATGCATCTACTAATAATACATATGCTCCATATAATGGTGCGTCAGCTAGTAATGTTTCTAACTCATCAAGTTCATTAAATAACATAAATAAACCAGCATCTAATCCTCAAGATTTATTGCCACTTAATAATGCTTCTACTAATTGGCAATCATCTGTTCCAAATGCAGATTTAAAAGGTATTAATTTATTAACTCCAACACAAATATCTGGAATAAATACTCAAGGTTCATCATTAAGAAACTCAAACTTACAAGTACGTTCTGAACCAGCAAATCCAAGATCTAATACTAATTGCCCATGGAATATTTCAACAATTGAAACAGATACATTTAGAAAACCATTAGAAATTGGTAGTGGTGCATAAATAAAATTATAAAAAATGTTTTTTAAATTAAAAAATTAAAAATTTTATAATAAAATTTTTAATTTTTATTATAAAATTTTATATTATATGAGTATCAGTAATAATTTAATTAATATAATTTTAATATTATTTATTACAATAATTGTAATAAAATTATATTTAGAATCAGATAGTTTTAATTTAAGATGTATTATATCTTCTGTTAATGGTAATAAATATTGTGTAAGAGATAGAAATAAATTACATTTAGCAGCAGATCGATTAGCAACAATAAATAATAGAATGAATAAATTAGTAGTACATGTTGGAAAAAAATATCCAAATAAAGAAAATGTTAAAAGATTAATAAATGGATATAATCCTAAAGAAATATATGAAACATTACCAACGAGTGAACATACTGCATATAGTGAAAATAAAGGAGAAAAATTAGCATTTTGTTTAGATACAAAAAAAAATAATGAAGGCAAATTAATAGATATTAATACATTAATGTATGTTGCACTACATGAACTAAGTCATGTTGCTAGTAAATCAATAGGTCATACAGATGAGTTTTGGGATAATTTTAAATTTTTAATAACTGAATCAAAAGAAATAGGAATTTATCAACCAGTAGATTATAAAAATACTCATACTCAATATTGTGGTATGACAATTACTGACAATCCATATTATGATCACTAGAAGAGTGGAGTCATGTCCCACACAAAGGCTTCTTACGTGATTATAAAATTTTTTTTCTTTTCTAATCGCGTACGGGGCAATCTCCCCGCTTATACACCCTATCAAATACATTAAAATTATTATCCAAATTATTATTATCTAAATTAATATTTTTTTTCTGTATTTCTTGACTCATAAATTTAAATTTTTCTGTATTGATTTTTGGAAAAAATGTATCACAATTAAATTCTTTATCAATATATGTTTCATAAATATTTTGGACTTGAAGATTATAAGTTATATCTTGGCTTAAGAATAATTCATATATTTTCATTCCACCAATAACCCATATTTCATCATAGTTTTTAAATTTTAAAAAATCTTCTAATAAAGTTAAATTATGAAAAGATTTTACAATATTATTATTATCTGTTTTTTCTTCAGTATTTATTTTTTCATTTATATTTAGCGTTGATGATAGTATTAAATTATCTCGTCCAATTAATGGTTTATTAATACTTTCAAAAGTATTTCTACCCATTATAATTGCATTATTACCTCTTCCTGTAGTTAATTTTTTAAATTTTTTTAAATCACTTTTTATATGCCAAGGCATTTTATTTTCAAAACCAATTCCATTATTTTTACAATGTGCTACAATAATATTAATGTTCATATTTATATAAAAATATATAATTGTATTTATATAGATGTCAAATATATTTAAAATTTTTATTAATAATTATGATTATGAAAATAATGAAAATATATTAACTCATATGTATTTATTTATAAAAAATAAATATTATCAAAATAAAGACTTAGAATCAATAGACATTTTAAATAGTGTTTGTAATAATTCAGAAAATTTTTTAAAATCTGGTTATATAGAAAAATATTTTAAAGATGATTTTAGCGATTTAGATAAAATATATTTAAAAAAATATAATTTAAAAATTTTTTTTCTAGATGAAAACATATATAATGATGATACAATAGAGACTATTAAATTAAAATTTTTAAAAAATTATAACTTTATAAATTCTAAAAATGAAATATGTTACGAAGAAATATATATGTTTGGTTTAATTAATAAAATATATAATCCATTGGAGATTTATAATAATTTATCAAATCATGGAAAAATTGTATTAAAAAGAGAAATAATATTAGACTATCTTAATAATATAAATGAAAAAGAGTTTTTAATTCCATTATTTAAAAATAAAGAAAATTATGAATTTGATGATTTTAATAGTTTGAATATTGAAGAATTGAATATGCAAATACCATTAGGACATTTAATAAATAATTTATATAATATTAATTATACAACAAACCCATATAATGTTAAAAAATATAATTCAATATTAAAAACACAAACATCAAATTCTATAGAAATCAATAATAATAATATTTTATTTGAAAGTAATTTATTAGATAATAATCTTTATATTTCATTATTTGAAGATGTTATAAATTATAATAGAAAAATATTATATGATGATTTGGAAAATGCAATTAAAGTATATTTTCCATTAATTAGTAATAAAGATATAAATAGTTATGATATTTTTTTATCAAAAAAAAAAGAATTAATAAAAAAATCAAAAGAATTTATTAATAATGAAAATTTCATTAATAAACATAAATTTATAGATATTATGTATAATATTTATTATAATTCTGAATCATTTGATACAAAACTAAATGGTATTTATGGTATAAATTTTAATATGTATTCAAATATTAATTTAAATTTATCTATTGAAACATTATTTAAATTATTTAATAGTACTATTAATATTCCATTTATTAAATTTAATCCAGGTAAAAAAATAGAAAATATGTATAGGCTTTATTGTAATAAAATTTCTAAAAATAATAAAAAAATACCATTATTAAAAAAAGAAAATATTGCAAATTATGCAAAAAATATTGGAAAAATAAATACACTAAGCATGGCAATAATAGATAATAATAGTAAGTTTAAAAAAATAAAAGATTTTTTAATAGAAATTAATAGTTCAGGTATTATTAACATTAATATAAACTTTAAAAGTCAGTCAAATAAACAAGAGCTTGAAGAAATAATAAATTACTATTTAAATGATAATATTTTGATGAAAATAGAAGAATTAAATAATTATGATATAACAAAATTTATAACTTTTGACTCTACAAATATTGAAATTTTAAATATAAACTATAATATTTATTACAAATTAGTTAATAATTGTAGTGATATTAATAAAATAAAAAAATGTTTAACTTATTTATTTAATACAGAAAATAGTAAAAATACTAATTATATTAAATTTTATAAATACAAAAGAGTGTCATATTATGATGATAGTAATGAAATAAATGATTTTATAATTGAAAATATTAAATTAAGTGTAAAGCCTATAAAAATTATTGAATTATTAAAAGAAAATTTTGGTATAAAAACAGAAGATGAATGCAAAAAATTATTTGAGGATACATTAAATAATTTAAATTTTTCTAAAAATTTAAATAATAATTCACAATTAAAAATTAAAAATAATACTGGATTTAAAACAAAAATAGAAATTAATAATAATAATATTAATGTTAATATTAATAGTATTAACAATATAAATTATATAGCATATATAAATTTATTTTTTGATGGTTTACTAAAAATTTTAAATAATAATACAGAAAAATTTATAGATAGTAAAATAGATTTATCTATTTGTAATTCTTCTAGAGGTAGAAAAAAAACTAGCAATGATGATTTTTTCTATAAAGATGAAGATAGTAATGATATAAAGAAAATAGACAATAAAAAAATATATAATAAAGATCTTAATATTGAAGAAATAGAAGAATATGATAATATTTCTGATTTATTATCATTAAATGATAGCGAAGATGAAGATAATTTATTAGATATTTTATTAGATAATAAAGATGAAAATGAAGATGAAGATGAAGATGAAGATGTACTTGAAAATGAAGTTGAAGATTATAGTGAAAAAAGTGACAAGAGCAGTGATTTATTGAAAGATGAAGTTATTTTAGATGATGATATAAATTTAAGTGATTTAAGAGAAGAAAATGAAGCACAAGAAAATGTATACGAAAAAACTGAAGATCAAGAAAGTGAACGTGAAGAAAGTAAATTTCAAGAAAGTCAAATTGATAAAAGTGAAATAAAATCTAAAAAATTAAAAAAAGAAGTTTCTTATAAAGATATTGAAGATTCTTCTGTTACAAATAATTTTGATAATAGTTATTATAAATTGAGATTAGAAAAATATCAACCTCAATTATTTAAGAATAAAGAAATAAATTATAAGACAAAAAAAAGTGTAGATGTTTCAAAAACAGATGGACAATTTGTAAAATATTCTAGATTATGTCAATCTGCTCATCAACCTGTTATTTTAACAGAAGAAGAATTACAAAATATAGAATTAAATAATCCAAATTCATATGACAAAAAAAGTTTGTTAAAATATAGTGTAGATGAAGACAAAAATTATTATTATATGTGTCCAAAATTTTGGGATATGAAAAATAACATACCTTTAACAAAAGACCAAGCTAATAGTGGTAATTTTGGTACTATTTTTAATAGAGAAAAAAATAAATCTGGAAATATATTAGAAAGATTACCAGAAGTAAAATCAACTATAGAATTTGAGCCAAAATTTTTAGCAAATTCAATTGAAACAAAAGAATTAAAAGATTTTTGTTTACCTTGTTGTTATAAGAAATCAAAAAAAGAAGACAGTGAAATTGAAAAAAGAAAAAATGAATGTTTACATAAATACAAAAAAATTAAACTTAAACAACAAGATATTAGTGATCCTAATAAAGAAAATAGTTCATCTGATGATAGTGATGATGATGTTGAATCTAATAAAAATATTCAAAATAATTTAAAAAAAATTTATATCTCAAAACATGATAAAAATATTTTATCAAAAGATAAAGTAGGTGATTTACCTATAATTATTAGTAGATTTTTACAATTCAATAGTAATAATTGTAAAATACCAGGAGAATCGATGTTAAAAGATAATTATAGCTGTTTATTACGATATGGAGTAGAATCAAGTAATATACAATCTTTTATTGCATGTGTTTCAGATGCTTATTGTAAATATAAAAAATTAAAAACTACATATAGTATTAAAGATTTTAAAAAAATAATTATAAATAGTTTAACTATTGACAACTTTATTAAATATAATAATGGTAATTTAACACACATTTTTTTATCAAAAAATATAAATGCTAAAATTTTAGATGAATTTACTATTAATGATGAATATAAAACTAGTGAATTTTACAAATATATTGATAATGAAAATATTAATCAAATAAATTTATATAAAAAAATTATAATTTCATATAATAATTTTAAAAATTATTTGAAAAGTAGTACTCATGTAATTGATTATACATATTTATGGGATATTATATGTAAGCCTAATCCAGATTTATTTGAAAATGGTATAAATTTATTAATATTTGACATTACAAATGAAGATATTACGGAAAATGTTAAAGTTTTATGTCCTCATCAAAATTATTCAAATGAATATATTGATAATAATAAAGATAATTTACTTTTATTAAAAAATAATGATTATTATGAACCAATTTATTTAATTAAAGATTCAAAAAAAAATAGAGTTATACCATTAATTTCATTTCAAATTGATAGCAATGAACTTAATTTAGTAGAATTTAAAAGAATTATTAATATTATTAAAGATCATTTAAATAAAAAATGTATAGCAAATATTGATAAAACTCAAGTAAATTATGAATTTGAAAATAATTTAGATTTATATAGTATAATAAATATTATATTAAATTTAGATTATAATATAAATTATCAATTAGTTAATTATGAAAGTAAAACAATTGGAATATTTATTTATAAAAAAACAGATATAAATAGTGATGATGAAATTAGAGAATATTTTATACCATGTTATCCATCTAATATACATGAAAAATATAATATTAAATTTATAGATGATGATTCAATAAATTATAATAATTATAAAGATACTAAATTATTTTTATATAAAATTTATCAAGATAGTGAAGAAAAAATAAAAATAAAACCAAAATATAAAATAATAAAAGAAGAATTAATTGTTGGTATTTTAACAAATGGTGATCAATTAATTATAGTAGATCCTCCAGAAATGTATATAGATGATGAATTAGAGATTATTAATGATGAAAATTATTTAATAAATAATGATGTTGATATTAAAATACAAACAACATATAATGAAGACAAAGAACGTTCAAGTTTAGTAAATAGTATAAAATTAGAAAATGCTTTTTATAAAAATTTTAAAAATATACTTAAAAAACTATTAGTTTATCCTCTTTATATAAATAATAAAAAAACTATATTAAATATTATAAAAAATAACTCTTTATTATACTTAGAAAAATTACGTCAAGTAATTAATGAATTAAAAATAATTGGAAAAAATAATATAATATTTTCAGATTTTGATACAGATATTATACAAAATATAAAAAAAATTTCTGCTTTTATGAGTCATTGCGATGATGAATTTTGTGTATTTGATAAAACAAAGAAAATACCAAATATTACTATTCCTTCTATAAATTTAATAACTGGAGATAATAATGAAGATATATATTATTTAAAATCAGCAGATGAATTTATTAGATTTAACTTTGATAAAATATTTTTATATGATATTAATAAAAATTATAATAATGAAAATATAAAATATGAAATAAATGATGATGAAATAATAATTTTACAATCTTCTATAAATAGTTTATTATTAAATGAAAAAATCAGTATTAAAAATAATTTTGAAAATTATACAAATTTTGATACATTTTATAGTATAAATGATGAATTATTAAATCCAATTAATACAAAAGATTATAAAATTGAAAAAAAACGTTTAAAAGTTGAATCATTTGGTCAACCTATTGGTGAAAAAATGAAAATTAGTATACCAAAATTAAAAATAGAATCAATTAAAAAACTACATGCAATTAAAGAAGAAAGTGAAGTTTCAAAAAAAAGTGAAAGTACAAAAGATGAATTAACAGAAAAAAGAGAAATAATTAAAGAAGAAGATGAAGAAGATAAAAAAGATAAAGAAGATGAAGAAGATGAAGAAGAAGAAGAAGATCAAGATAATAGTATTAAAAAGTTAGAACAAGAAAAAATAATATTTAATTTAGAAAATTTTGAAGATAATAGTGAATCTTGTATAATTAAAAAATCAAAACCTTTTAATGTTAATCAAAAAAGTATAATTAATTATTTTAATAAAGAATTATTTGAAACATATTATACATTTTCAAATATTAACGATCTTAAATGTTCTTATCAATTAATAATAACGTTAATTAAATATTATTATCAAGTAATTTTGAAAAACAATAGTTTTAATGATTTAACTATAGATAAAATTAAAAGTGAATTATTAGAAATATATACTAGTGATCAGTATGGTATATCATTTATACTTAATAGATTTGATTATGATAAAATTCCAGTTCGACCATATATATCTATATTAAAATCAAAAATAAAAAATATTGCAAAAGAAAAAGAATCAATTAATAAAACAATAGAGTTAATATTAAATAATGAAAATTATTATTTAACATATATAGATTTATATGTAATATCAAAAAAATATGATATTCCAATTATTTTTATTAATCAAAATATAGTTAATATTGAAAGTATAGAATCAAAAGATAAAATAAGAAAACATTTAATAGCTAATACAAATAAAAACAATAATCTTTATTTTTTTATTAAATTACCCAGTATAAATGTGAGAGAAAATATTAAATACCATAAATTATTACATACTAAAGATAATTTATTAATAAATATTGATAATGATATTTCTGATGAATATAGAAATATAATTTTACAAGATATAGAAAATTATAATAGTGATAAAGATTATATATTAATAGATTCAATAAAAACATTTAATAAATTAACAAAAAAAACATCAAAACAAAGTAAAACTATATAAATTTAATTAAAATATTTATAATATTGTGAGAATAATCTTAGCAATTAATAATAAATTAACATATATTTGAATATTAATTATAAATATTTTTAATAAAATTATATTACTATTACTTATAATAGTGTTAAAATTATTATAAGTTAAAAAATCTTTAATTAATAATTTATATTTATTATATAAATTTTTAATTAAAGATTTATTATAAGTTAAAAAATCTTTAATTAATAATTTATATTTATTATATAAATTTATATACTTAAAATTATCTTCAAGTATAGTATTATTTAATATATTGTTTTCATTAGCTTCATTAGTTTCAAATGTTTCTATAGTTTCTGTAGTTTCAATTGTTTCTATAGTTTCAGATGTTTCATTATTTTCAGTTGATTCATGTGAATCATTTATTTCTATTCTTTCATTATTTTGATATATTATTCTATAAGTATATAAATCATTATCAAGTATAGATATTTCATTTGATATTATATTTTCTAAATTTGTTAATAAAAAATTTATTATATAATGTTCATTAAATTTAGAAAATAATAAATTTCTAAAAATAGGATCAATAACTCTAATATTTGTATCATGCAATAATTTAAATACAAATTTTAATTTTATATTTATACAGTTTTTATATTGTTTATTTTTATAAAAATATATTAAAAGCATATAGTCATGTAAATAGTTATCATAATAATCAATTTCTTCACTAGATAAATTATGAAATTTAATTTTATAATTAGATAATAAATATTTTATACTAAAATTTTTAATATATTTATTTATAAAATTTACAAAAGTATTTATTAAAGATAATAGAATTTTATATTTTGTAGATGAATTTGAATTCTTTATATATATTTTATATGCATTACTTATAATATATATTTCATGTACTATAAAAAAATCTTTTAAATTAAAATTTTGCTTATAAAATAATTTAAATAATAAAGGAACTTGTTTATTATTATTTATGCAAAAAATATAAAAATTATATAACACATTTTTTTTAAAATTTAAATTTGTATATGGATTTTTTATGTAATCTGGTTTTATTATAATATTATCTATAATATCTGAACTTTCAATTATTCTATAATTAAATAATGAATTTTTAATAATATCTACAAAATCATTATAAGTAAATTGATATATAAATTTACTAATATTTATCTTAAAAATATAATTACTATTTAAAATATTATCACATAATAGATCTTCATTATTAAAAATAATATTTTTTTTAAATTTTAAAAATTTTATAAATTTTATTATTATATTATAAGTTTTTTTACTTTTTATAAATAAATTAGTTAATAAAAAATTTATATTAATTACTAATTCTTCATAATACTTAAAACTATTTAACACTTTTATTCTATTTAAATGTCTTATTTTTTGATTATGATTTAAATTATTCATATTATTTAAATTTTTAATATAAATTAACTTAAATAAATTATTATCATTTTTGTATAATTCAATATTATACATTATATTAATTAACAATAATTAATATTATTTATTATTATTTATTGTTAAATATTATTTATTATTTATTATTTATTATTTATTATTTATTATTTATTATTTATTATTTATTATTTATTATTTATTATTTAT
>MDSZ01179094.1_pt1 | contig 10415 bp, 7 predicted proteins | sample 811201 | NCBI WGS metagenome assembly MDSZ01 (sample SAMN05326647, study PRJNA326480) | marine metagenome | isolation source: seawater | place: Indian Ocean: North | collected 2010
AGCTCGAGACTTCGACATGCCAGCCTTTAAGAGTTTTACATCTTCCTCTCTCTGCCTTGCATATCTATAATTAGATTTTATGACCTCGACATCTGACTCAAAAACTGCTTGAGCTATTTTTTCTTGTTTTTCCCTTGCTTCTGTTAAATTTGCTTGCTTTTGATTAAAGTCTTCAAGTTTTATAGATCCATCTTGTATAGCTTTTAAAAATTTAAGTTGAGCCTCAGCTACTTGTTTTTCTGTATCAGTTGTGAAAACTCCAGCATTTCCAGCTCGAGCCACGTTTAGGCGAGCCTGAAGCGAAGTCATTAAGTTTCTTCTGGCAGATTCACTGGCTATAGCTTTTTTCATCTCTTCACTGCCAAAAGTTTCTTTCATGAACTTTTCTGCTTCTTTAGAATCAGTAAATCCTCTCTGCGCCACCGCTCCGGCTTTTATCGCTTCTAGTCTTTCTCTTTGAGCCTCTTTTTCTTCTTTGATCTGGTTTTTAATTACATCATTTTCATTATTGTAAGTTTCAGTTGCTTGACGGATAGACTCGATCCTTTTCATTTCAGCATCACCAAAGATCCCTCTCATGTGCTTGCCTCTAGTATCCGCTGTTCGCTGTTGTATTTCTGCCAATCTTTCATCTAAAGGCTGCATCATTCTCGTGCGCTCACCCGCTCTTCTCGTCATGGCAGCTTGTCTACCAGCGATCATAGACTGCCTTAGGAGTTCTTCTCCAGTAACGAAGCTCGGCCTTCTACTAACCGCTGCCTGACCAGTTCCTTCAAGTTCTAATTTAGTTATTAGATTATCGACTTGCCTAAATAAAGGCTGAGCTAATTCAACAAATTTTTTCTCTATTTCCTTTTCATCGCCTCCAACCAAGGCTCCAGCCTGCGTATCCAGTTGAGCGGCAGTTGTTCCAATGCCTGCTATTGCAACTTGCGCATCCGCCCTGTTCATCCCAGCTTGAACAAGCCTTTCTAGCATAGAATCCCCCGGCCCCATTAATTTATTCTTATAAAAATTCTCATCGGCGCCTCTATAAACTTCTGGACTTCTTACAAGAGACTCTAAATCTTTTCTGAGACTCCTAGCAACGTCAACTGGCTTTTGAACACCTTTAAATGCTGCAGTTGGGTCATCGGCAAGCTGATCCATAGTCGCCTGCGTTGGCCTGCCAAGCCCGATCATATTCATAGCAGCTTTTGCTTTTCTTTTTTCAAAGTCAGATTTTATGCTAGCTTCGGCGTTATCCAGCCCAACCATATCTAAAGCCATTTCGATAGCACGCTCTCCCCGTTTACTGACTCCTGTAAATCGGTGACTATTTGCCCCAAAGCCTCTTCGCTCAGCGTCCACAAGCCCGCCGACACCCGAGTCGAATAAGCCCGGCCCAGAATCCGCTAAAAAATTTAAAAGTGTTTGTCTGGCTACTGTTGCGTTATATTGTTGGGTTGCCTTATCCAACTCCCCGAGCTGTTTGGTTAATTTTGCGGACGTATTTAAAAGTCTGTCTCCAGCTTCTCTAATTGCGTCCGGGCCTTTAGTTAAAGAATTTACAAAATCTTTGTAGGAAGAGGTTAATTCGTTAAATTGCTCAGTACTAGCTTTGCCCATTAAATCTTCACCAAATACTTGATCACTAATTTGTTGAAATTGACTTTTCCTTGCAGCGATCGACAGTTGAGAAAAGTTGTTACTAAAAGAAGACACCATGCTATCTAAATTAGCTAAAGCAGGCCTAAAGTCTTTTTTAGATAACTCTTCTAGCTCTTTTGCACTTTTTTCTAAATCGCTTTCTGCGAAAGCATTAGCAATCCCCTCTATCGCAAGAACGGCTATAGTCAAATAACCACTTCCCCTAGCAAGAGTTCCAGTGGCTCTTCCGATCGATATGCCGCCGCCGGGTTTGCCAACTTTATTACGGAGAGCCGTTCCTAAACCTCGAGAAAGTCTAGCTTTCATACCCTCTTTAGGAGGAGGCAATAACTCGCCGGTAAGCATTTGAGGTACCATTCTTGAACCAACTCCACCCGGCCCCATCATCGCTTTTGGCCTCATTGGCCCAATCGGAGAACTAAAAGCCTGCACTGCTCTAGCTGGCCCAGCAATAGGAGCCCCTTTACCGCCAAAATTACTTAAGAATCCCATTCCCTGCATGGCCATAGAGCCTATCATAGCTGCCTGAATTGCACTATTACTTCCTCCTCCCATAGCTGCGATCATCGGCAAAGTCATCGCTCCACCCATTAACGCAGTTTTACCCATGCCGCCAAATCCTCCGAATCCTCTCGATAAATCTTTCGATGAATCTGTTAAATGTTTACTAGAATGTATTAAAGCTTCTGAGCCTTTTTTAAATGTCCGCATTTCATCAGACATTCCTCCGCTTCTACCCATGCCTCTGTTAAATCCTCTTCGCCTAGCTGCGATCGACATGCCTCCAGCAGTTCCCGGAGGCATAGACACTAGCGCTCGCCGAGTCTCCAGACGAGCTAAATCATCCGGAAGCAAATGCTCTGCAATAGTAAATCCAGATTTAGCAAAATTAGGAATCCCAGCTGACCTAGGATCTAAACCTTTACTTCTATATCTTTGTATGCCCTGTCCAATTCCTCTCGGTTCATCTATAGTATTGTATACGCCTACTCCAGAGGGATTGCTTTTAGACACCAAAGAAGGATCAGCGCCAACTCTTATGGCATAGTTAGGCACTCCTGCTTTTCTCTCTCTTGCTAAAGCATCTCCTAGCGGACTAAAATTAGGCACTGATCCGCCATGTGCACGCCTAATAGAACCTCTTCCACCTCCCATGCCTCCAAGCATTGAAGCAGCCATTTGCTGAGCATAAGCAGTATTTCGCTGCAAAGCTAAACCTTGCGCATTAATACTAGCTAAAACTCTTTGAGCCGCAGCGTCAGAACTAACTTGAGCAACTCTAAATCTTTCCACTAATCCGGGTTGACTCATCAACTGATTAGTTACTGAGGCTAAGTTAGCAGCGGTTGAAGCAGTAGCTGAATTTATCCCAAAGAAGCTTTTGCCAGCAGTGATCGCAAACTTCCCTAAACTAAAAGTTAGCTTGCCTAGAGCGAGAGTTACTATCGCTAGTCCCGGCCCAGCTAAAACTGCCCCTAGTCCTTTTAATAGACTCTTGCCTACAGTTTGGCCAAACTCTTCAAACCTTCCTCCCTCCTGAAATGCTCCAACCGCATCATTTACTATAGTTAAAACATTATTTATAGTAGGGCCAAAGATATCTTCTCCTAAAACAGCCCCAACGCCTCTTAAAGTTTCTTTTGTTTTATTTATCTGCGCTGCTAAAGTTTTATTTAATTGTTCATTTTTAATTATAGCTTCATTAGTAGCAGTAGCGGACATTCTTGTCGCTCTTGTAGTGATACCGTATTGATCAGAAAGATCTCCCAATAAAGCTTTCAACTGGTTAATCTGGAAAACGCCAGCTACGCTTTCAGATATTTGAGCTTTTTGCGCGTCAGAAAGACCTCTAAATTTACCAGCCAACTGCGTTAACACTTGAACGGCGCCAAGCATGTTTCCGTTCATGTCTTGAGTTGTAACGCCAATTCTTTGTAATTTTTTCTGAACGTCAGTTCTTTGTATACGAGTAAATATAGTTTTTAAAGCGTTACCTATAACAGCGCCACCTCGAGCAGTTCTTTGTTGCAGGGCTGTTACTATACCAAAAAGCTGATCCATGTTAACACCAGCGTCTAAAGCAGATGAACCAACACGTGAAATAGCCTTGGAGAGGTCATCAGAACTAACAGCAAAAGCTTGGTCAACTTTTGCCATTTTATTAATTACCTGAGTAGAAGTAACGCCAGCTTGACTGAATGAGTTAACAGCAGCAGTCAAAGCGCTCACTGCTTCCTCAGCTCCCATGCCAGTTAGCCTTGTCAGAATTAAAGCATCGTTAGTTCTTTTTAATGTTTCGGAAACAGCTAAACCCTGCCTAGCAAGTTCAGTAGCCCCTGCTGCTACTACTTGGAAACTTTGGCCAGTCTGACCTGCGATCTTAAATAATTCACCTCCAAATTTTTTAAGGCTAGCAGTATCAGTATTTAATACTACATTGATATCAGCTAAAGCTTTCTCTACTTCAATAGTAGCTTTTACAGTTTCCCTTAGCGCTCTAGTGACCTGAAATATGACTCCCGCAGAAGCTCCGAAAGCGATAACACGAGCATTTGCCGCTGCCATCGATTTCTCAAATTCATTTGCGTTTACAGTTGCCGCAGAAAGACCCTCCCCAAGAGGTTTCATCGTCCTGCCAGAACCCATTTTAGACAAACTCTTCTCTACCTTACTAGCCTGCGCACCCAAACGCTCAAGAGCCTTTTGCGCTTGCTTGTCCCTTAAAATGATATCAATATCTAACCTGTCCGTAGCCACGTATAAAATTACACTTTTTTACTTAACTCCGTGCAATTTCATCATATCTTCCATAGTTAATTTACCGCCTTTTTCCTTGGCTTTTTGAGACAGATCTATAACGTCATCATTCTTGTCTATTCCAGCCTTTTCTAGATCTTTCTGAGTAGCCCCAACAATACTAGAAGCGCCGCTCTCTCCGTCTCCAGATGACTTCTCTAAGATTTCTTTTACATTCTTACTAGATTCTGCCCATTCTATTAATTTTTCAGGGTCTTCAGCAATATGATCAGGTATATTATCCTCTGAATTTTGTATAATACTTTTGAAATATCGGCCAAAGCTAAAAATTTCTATTTGGTAAAATGTAAGTTTTACAATCGGTTTTCCATAAAAATTAAAAATATTATCTTCACATAGGTAGAAGATATTTGTAAAAAAGTCTGCCAGTGAGATTCTTTTTAAATTTTTATTTTCAAATTTATCATTACTTTCTTTGTAAATGTCCATTAAATGATAAACATCACTCTGGTCTAATTCGTCAAAATCTTCATCCGAGAAAAGAGGCTCGCCGTTCTTATCTAATACTGAAATCTGCATGTAATACTCATTAATTTTTCTGCTGGCGTACTCCTCTGCTGTAAAACCTATCGCCTCGGACTTTTCCATAATTAAATTATTTAAATTATTTTGATTATCTTTTATCTCTTTTTTTATTTGGTCTATTTGAGCCTGAAGAATAAGCTTAGATTTAGTCTTTTGCATTCCAGCAATATAATCTCTTATCCTTTCTATTTCTTTATCTTTTTCTTTAGACCACAAATTTTCTTTTATTAAATACTCTATCTGATCTTGTTTTTTAGGTAAACCTTGGGAAATAGCTTTTTTATAAAAATAATGATTTTTTATATCAGTCTTCGAAGCATCTGAATTGTTCATATGCTTAATTTTTATTTCTCCATATTTTGGGCTCCTCGTTAAGGAGTAGCCTTCGAGAATCTCTGAAAAAGCCAATTTTAATTCTTGTTTTTCCATTATAAAAAAAGCCCCCCTCTCGGGGGGCTAGGTTTAACATCAACTAAAAAATTATTCTTCTTGATCCATATTTTCTTTTATTTTATCAAACTCTTGTTGGTCTTTTGGCTTAGCAAAGTACCACAGGCTTATGTTATACATAAACTCTCCAACAACACTATTTAAATACTCATCTTGAGATTCGTCTAACTCATCATATTTACCGAGCCTAGTTTCTAAATCGCCATCTCCAAAAAATGGCTTTTCTTCACTATCAGCTTCCTCGTAGCTAAGATTTAGCAGCCACCAAAGAATTGTCTTGTTTCTGGCTCGAGATTCAGCTGTGTCCTCATAAATAGACTCCTCCGCCATGTTATACCTCTTGAGTATGTCTAAAAGCGGCTCAGCGTCTTTTTCAAGCTGCTTTAACTTTTTCTTTTGAGCGGCGGTTCTTTTCTTTTCGTCTATAACGATGATCTTTTCCTGCTCTGCATAAAGCTTCTTTATTTTTTCACTAGTCTCCGTGAGGGCTTTCTGCTGAATGTCGTTCATGATTCCGCCATCATTACTATATCTTTTACTTAGTAGTGGCCGAGTGATCATTCCTGCGCGAATCCCCTCTGCTAGCTGGACGCCATAATATAATTCTGCGTCATCTAACATAGCTCTTGAAGGTCTACGAAGAAAATATTTGCGAGGAACGTTTTCTTCCACGGTTTTTTCGACTGTGATTTCTTCGCCGTCTTTGTTAGTATCCTGTACCTTTTTTGTTACTTTTTCTTTCTTATCTAAAGTAAACTCGTATAACCTTTTCATCTTATTTATTTTTATGGAATTCTAAGTATTTGTCAAAATATTCTTCTAGTTCTCGTATAGTATCGTTCCCTTGATCAAGGATACGTTTCCGTATTCTTTTATAGCTTTCTTCTGGGATTTTGACTCCTTCTGAATTTAAATCTTCTAGAATGAAGAAGAAGGATTTATACAAACCTGTAATTTTTCTCTTTAATTGAAACGAGAAAAAGTTTTCAACAATATCTTTTTCCATAATGTACCTTTACTGCGCCTTTTACCTATAAATAATTACACACAAAACCAATAAAAAAGCCCCCTTTCGGGGGCTTTTAATTTTAAGGCTCGTCAACCGGTTCCGGAGCGGGTGGCTCTGGCGCAGGTTCCGGAGCGGGCGGCTCAGGAGTAGGCTCAGGAGCGGGTGGCTCAGGAGTAGGCTCAGGAGCCGGGGGTTCCGGGGCTGGTTCTGGTTCAGGCGCTGGGGCCGGAGCGGGAGCGGGAGCTGCCGTGTTTTTCTTATATAACTTATTTGCGTAACTCATAATATTTTATCTCCTAATATTAAGCTTCATAGCTTCCCGTTACAGTTCCAGTAGCGCCGATTGTGTTTCCAGCCAAGTCCTTATAGCTTGTGCTAGCCATATGACCGGAGACTATCGTCTTAACGGCTGATCCAGCGCGGCCTCTTTGATCAAGAGCGGTCTTGGAGGTTCCCTGCATTCTGAGCAAGAATCTTCTGTCATTTTCATTGTTAACAAGAACAAATCCGTTTGCGTCGTCGGCAACAAGCTTTAGACCCATTCTCGGATCGGCGTCTCCGCCAACTCCGGTCTGAATCACAAAGTCGCTGGCTTGCAGATCGTTTCCATCGCTATCGGTGATAGCAGAATCGAACGTGAACAACATGTCTCCAGATCGACTTACAGACATTTCGGCTCCAGCCGTGGTAATTTGACTTAATGTAAATGTCGGGCTAGTTACGTCAACTGAATTAGTGTGAGACATACCTTCCATGAACAACCCAACGTCGTTTTGTCTTGGGCCTCCAATTTGAGCGCTGAAATCCAATGTCACAGTTTTATTATCTCCGATAGAAGAACTATATGACTGCGCGTCTGGCTTAATATCTTTTAGCATGTACTTACAGATTGTGGTCTTGTCGCTATCGCAAGCACTACCAGTGATTCCCTTAAGCTCAATTTCAACATTATAAGATTTTTCGCAATCAATAAGATCGTTAAGGTTGCCAGTTGTAAGATCTGTTAAAATAGCATCAACACTTAAACTAACATTTACAGGGAAGTCTACCTCGCGAGCAAATGCAAATCTATTTCCAAGTCTTTGAATTGGAGTTCTACCCAAATCAAAAGAAATGTTATAGCTCTGAATATTAGCAGAAGTGGTCGTGTCTCCATCAACACCCGGCAGTTTAGCGCCTCCAAGAGAATAAGCGTCGGTTCCAAAAGCAGAAGTACCGTCATGCTCCGCTATCTTAATTGTAATATCTCCGGGGCGAAGAGTACTAATTGCTAAAATGCCAGAATCTCCTCCTCCTTCAGCAACTGTGAGTCCAGCAGATCCGCTAACTGGAGGCAGACTACAAACATTAGAAGAAGCTGTACCGTTGATTCGATCTATAGCGGGATTTGGAATCGACTGAGTACCTGTACTAAAATTCATGTTCATCGCTTCGACAGCTACAGAAACAGTTGGGAATCCACCAACTGATGCTTCTGACGAGTACGATGTTAAAAAGCCATTACCAATACCAATCGTGCTAGCTGGCTTCTCAGCGTCAACAGTAAAGTCAAAATCTCTGTCGGTATCACCAACAGCATCTTCACCCTCCCTAGATGTCTGAATGAAGTAGTTTCTTTCATCTGCCGTTTTATTTAAAATTCCTGACAGCGCAGAAGTTCTATTAGCCTCAGATGTGCCGATTTGATCAACAGTAAAACCTAAATTTTCTTCGTTAGCGAAATTAGATAAAAGATAAGAAAAATCCAAAGAAACAGTTGGAGTATCTAATACTACTCTATCTATAGCTGCCAATTCGCCGAACTGATTAACGTCAGTTCTGGAAATATTAAAAGCATAGTTAGCTGATTGCACCCTATGAATCTGCTTGATATTAGTCGGGTCACTGGTATGAGTGTCCGTCACACCAGTCTTTTGGCCCGCAAATAAAGCTTCACTTTGATAAATTACTCTGTTTTTAGCCATGTTAAAACCTTTTTTAAGTTGTTATTTGATATTACAGTTAATATCGCTAAAAGAGAAATAAAAATCAGCAATCTCGGGGATATCTGAACTTAGTAAGCTCGAAATCAATAATATTAGTAAAAATATCAGGATTAAGAGCTCGAATCTTAGTTTGTATGCCTCTTTCTAAGTTTGTGACAAAAACCTCCTCTATAAAGCAAGAAGCAGAGGATCCTTTTGTTGATGTTGCCGTACTGAAGTTATACTGCTCTTTATCTTTATATCCGCCAAATGAGTTAAATGGCATTTCATCTTCCTCAAATAAAGGCACTAAAGTTTTCTGAGTGTCCCTAAAAATCGACCCAACAGCGTCCAATTCGAATTGACTCTGTGCTAATACTATAGCCCTAATGTTTACAGTTGTCTGGTCTTGGCCGCCAAAAGATATAGGCTCGTTGCTACTCCCCATATTTTTTAAGTACACAACAGGGTAAGTCTTAGTGTCGGCTTCTAATCCAGTAGGAGTTAAATCTATTCTATTTCTTTCTGTATATTTAGTTTCAAAAAGTATTTTATCTTCGGGCTGATTAGTTAAATATACATTAAAGTCTTTAATTGAAAAAGAGCCAGTTATATCTGCTGTTTGTTCTCCAGAGAAATATACTTTTCCGTCTAAATAGTTTATGTCAAAAAGGCCGGTAGATCCCCCTTCTCCTAAATTAACTAAATTATCGTTGCCGACGTAGACTCCGGTAGGAATAGTAGCCCCCGTGATTGAAGCATCTGCAACAAACTGGGAGTAAGAACTAGAGTAAGTGTTGTATCCTTGATACTCTTCTGACGCGTCATAAAATTTTCCAGTAACGTTTTCAAAAGCTTCTCCTTTATCTAATAGTTTATTATCAAACCATAGAAAAAAGCTCGACATTACTTTATTATCAAATTGCGCCTTCATTATAAAAATCTTCCTTTTAGGTCTCTACCCGCGATTCTCGCCCTAAATCTTTCTAGCATTTTATTTACATAGCCTTGAGGCCTGTAGCTAATACTTCTAACTGTATTCCTAACCTGAATAGACGTTCCAGATCTACTATTATTAAAAGAGCCTTCTTCAAATTGCGCCAAAGTCATACTCAGGTCTCCTATGCCTCCTTTCTGAACAGCTTTAACCCAACTTCTGCCCAATATAGAAACATTAGTAACTTGATAAATTTCCTCCATTGATGGATATCTAGCTAGAAAACTATATTTTACGTTTTTTCCAGTTCTCTTAACTATTGTTGAACTTCTAGAAACGGTAATAAATTTAGGACTAAAAGCTTCTCTTAAAATTTTAGTCGGCTTGGCTGACCTCTTAAATCCTAAATACTCAAAAAAGCTAGCCTTGTAACCTAAACTAGAAGAAGGAGTATTATTCTCTATACTATCAGTAATTTCATGGTCGTTAAATTCTTTCTCTAAGAGCTTCCTAGCATTCTCTACTCTATCGCTAATCATGTTAAAAGCAATAGTTTTAACTTCTGTACTAGTCTTAGCAGAATCCATTTTTTGCTTGACTATCTTATTAAGTTTTCTAGAAAGCTTGCCTGCCATTATGTAGTCGCCTCCAAATAAAACACAAAATATTTTTGGCCTAGATATTCTCTAGTTCCGTCGTCAGTAATTACATTGTAATTTTTGCCTTGCACAACTATAGATTCAGTTTTGCCATTATTCTTAATGTAATCTTTACAATCCTGCTCAACTTTAATTCTAACTTCGCCTCTGATGTCTTCTACTTTTATATCATCAACTATTTGCTCATCTTGCCTTTCCTTAAAGTTGACTAGTGCATCAAATGTACTACTTACAGTTTCGTAAGTGATTATTTCTTTTTGCGCTCCGTATCCAGCGTAAATACTTTGAGACTGATTAGTTATAACTTTTTTCGGCTGTTTGAATATAGTTATAGTCTCTTTGAATGTATCAAAATGATCGGTAAGAGCATTTTTAAAATCAGTCTTACTGGACTCTGGAATTAA
>MDSZ01220044.1_pt1 | contig 10415 bp, 12 predicted proteins | sample 811201 | NCBI WGS metagenome assembly MDSZ01 (sample SAMN05326647, study PRJNA326480) | marine metagenome | isolation source: seawater | place: Indian Ocean: North | collected 2010
AGATTCTGTTGAGCTTTTCAAAAAAGTAGCATTTGACGAAAAAGATCCAAAGAGAAGTGACGCTATGTACAACTTAGCTATAATATTTGACAACGGTTTTGGTTTACAAACGGATAAAACTAGAGCTTTATATTACTATGAAGCGGCTTCAGATTTGTCAAATATTTATGCACAATATAATCTCGGTTGGAAGTATTATAATGGTGAAAATGTAAATAAAGATGTTGTAAAGGCTTTTGGGCTTTATAAATCTGCTGCTGATTATGGACATCCACAAGCCATGTATAATCTTGCTAATATGTATTATTCTGGAATAGGAACTGTTAAAAATTTAAAATTAGCTTTTAAAACTTTTCTTAATGCCAAAATAAGAGGAATAAATGAAAGTAATTATTTTATTGATAAAATTTCTAATGAAATTTCACCTCAAGAGTTAATTGTTTTAACAGAAGAATTTTCGTCACTGATTGAGGAAAAAATTCCGTTACCTGTGATGGTGGAAAGTGAAGAAATTAATTGATCGGATTAAATCAAACTACTTAAATAATTTAATATTAATAGAATAATGTAAAAAGATATTAAAAAAACTAGTACTAGTGAAGTTTTCGAATAATTGTATTTTTTGAATATTAATTTATGGCAATAGTAGGTATCAATAAATGCTAATAATAAAGCTAATATATATATATTCATAATATAAATAATTTATATTTTTAAAATAAATTTTACTTTATAACAGATATATTTATCATTTATAATTATTCCTCCCCATATTTGCGAAAAGGCGTTTCTAACGCCTTTTTGCGCATTTGAAGACATCAATAAAATTTTTATCGTAAACCAACCAGCTATATGATCCTACATTAAAAGAACTTGTGTAATCATAGATCTTGTTGTGCATTATAATTTCATGATTGTTAAAAATTAATAACTTGTCAAATGGTTGACCAGACAAATTTTCAACTGTTTTATTTTCAAAATTAATAACTTTTGAAAATCTTTTATTTAAATTTTGATTGAAAGGTTTATTTGAGGTTTCACAAATTATCTTTATATCTTTAGAAAATGTTTGAAATGGTAAATAAATTAAAAAAAATAAGATAAATTTCATATTAATGGCGACCCCGGTACGATTCGAACGTACGACCTACTGCTTAGAAGGCAGTTGCTCTATCCAGCTGAGCTACGGGGCCAAAATTCTCTTTGTATTTTATACTTAAAGAAAATAGAAATGAAAGTTTTATAAATCTTTTTTCGGGATAACAAATTTTTTATTTTTTTTATCGAATCTACCAGATACCCATCTATGAGTTTTGTATGACCAATAACTATGTCCACCTTGGTCAATTGACAATAATTCAGTATGTTTTGATTTTGGTTTATTTTTTTTTATACTAGCTTCATAAATTAATTTAACTGTTGGGTCCTTCAAATCTGGATTTTGTGTGCTGATAGAATTTATAAACCCCCTTAAAGAAACCAATGCAACTCTCGCTCTTTTTTTTGAAACTCTTTCAACCGACTTAATTAATGTTCCTGCCCAATATAAATAAATATTAAAATAATTCGTAGAAGTTTTATAACTTAGTGAATAATTTCTGGGTTTTTTAGTAAACTTTTTTTCTTTTTTTGCTTTATTAACATCTATTTGATCAAAATGCTCAATAGAGAAATTTAATTCACTTAATGCTTTAAGCTTATCTTTTGATAAATCATTAAAAATTATATTTAAATCTTCTCCATTAACTCCAGCAAATGGATCTAAAGTGTCAACTTCTATATCATTTTTTAAAGTAATATCTTTTGTTGGTAGATTATAGTTTAAGGCAGTTGAATTATAACATGATAAAATATCAGGATTAGTAAGATCTGGTTTTATAGATGAAATTTGAGAATAAAAAGCTTTTAACCCATTCAGCGCAACTCGTACATGCTTAATGGGAACATTTGAAAGTGACCTAATTATTTTTTTTGACCACAAAAGATGAATGTTTACATATTCTCGAGATTTTTTTGAATACTCCCAGTGAGGTGCTTTTATGTTATAATCACCAGATTTATTTTTTTCCCTTAAGATTTGAAGAAAACTTTTTTTTTTAACCTTTTTTTGGTCCCATAATTCAAGCGATTTTTGAATTTGTTTTAGTGCTTCTTCTTTATCAATTTTAAAAGGTGAGGGAGAGTTAGTTTCTAACTCACCAGTAACACCTCCAAAAGGATCTTTATTACTCATCATTTTTTCCTATGTAACAGTTTGCCATATTATAAATCTATTGTTTAGTTTTTTGAAAAAAATCCCAACGATTTAATCTCGAGGTTGATAATTTTTCCTTTAAAATTTTCAATATTAAAAATTTGTTTTATTCTGGTTTATTCATCCTAAAAAATGGATAGAGAGTAAGTATTGAAAATAAAGAAAAGAAAAAAGATGCAATAATAAGCCAATAAATCAAAATTATATTTTCACACTTTTTATTTATAGAACTACTAAAGTCATCAGTTTCACATAAATTAGTAAAGTTTGCTAAATCATTAGGACTTATAAAAATAGACGAAAAAAACATTGTTTTTATAATTAAAAATAACAAAAATATCATAATTATTGCAGATATAAACCCCATACAACCTAAAGTAAATTTTAAAAATTTGTAAAAAATAGCTTTTCCTTAATAAAGATTATAATAAATCATTGATCATTATAATTATTATTAACTTTAATAGTGTTTTTATAAAAAAAATTTATATATTTTACTATTAATTTATTTATTACAGGGTTAATTTGAAAAATCATTCAACTATTAGAGAAATTTATCAATTTCTTAGGCCTTTTTTATGGAATAAATTATCAAGAAAATTAAGATATTTTTTTATTTTTTGTTTTATATTTCTTATTCTTGCTAAGTTAGCAACTCTTATAACACCGCTAATACTAGGAAGAACAATTGATTCTTTGTCAATATCAAGTTTAAAACAAAATTTAAGTTTTTTACTAATTTTTGCACTAATTGTGTCTTACGGGTTAGCAAAAATTTCATCTTTAGCTTTTAGTGAAATCAAAGATTCTCTTTTTTCTTTTGTATCTCAATCAGCAACGAGAGAAATCGCTTTACTTGTTTTCAAACATCTTCATTCCTTATCAATTGATTTTCACTTCAGTAGAAAAACAGGGGCATTAGGTAGGTTTATAGATAGAGGAACAAAAGGGATTGAATTTTTAATGAGATACGTTGTTTTCAATATTTTACCTGTAATAATTGAAATAATTTTAGTTTGCATTATTTTCAATACTCTTTTTGGTCATATTTATAGTCTTATAACTTTCTTTACCATTTTAATTTTTATTATTGTAACCCTTAAAATTACCAAATGGAGATTAGAGTTTAGAAAAAAACTTAATAAAGCGGACAATAATGTCAGTAATACAATTCTTGAAAGTTTAATTAATTTTGAAACTGTTAAATTTTTTGGTAATGAAAAAACTGAGTTTAAAAGGTTAAACAATTATCTTATGGACTATGAATTTTCTGCTAATAAAAACCGTACATCCCTCGCCTTACTAAACATATGTCAGAATGTAGTAATAATATTTGGTGTTACAACTTTGATGCTACTTTCTGCTTCTGAGGTCAAAAAAGGGAACTTAACAGTAGGAAATTTTGTTGTCATCAATACATATCTTTTACAACTTTATCAACCCTTAAACTTTCTTGGATCAGTATATAGGGAAATAAGACAATCAATAATAGATATGGAAAATATGTTTAATCTACTAAAAATAAAAACTAATAAGAAAAGTTCATTCGAAGATTTAAATCTAAAAAATAACTTAGATATCGAATTTAAGAATGTGAGTTTTTCTTATGATGGGAGAAGAAAAATCTTAAAAAATATAAATTTAAAAATTCTTTCAAAACAAAAAGTTGCACTTGTTGGCCCCACAGGGTCAGGAAAGACTTCCATTTTAAGACTACTTTTTAAATTTTATGAAAACTATACAGGCGATATATTAATTAATAATCAAAACTTAAAAAATATTAATGAAGATTCGCTTAGGAAGAGGTTAGGGATAATACCGCAAGATATAGTTATGTTTAATGATTCAATTTTTTACAATATTCATTATGGAAATTTAGGTAGTTCTAAAAATGATGTAATTCAAGCAGCTAAAAAGGCAAAAATAATGAATTTTATTGATAGCCTTCCAGAAAAATTTAATACCGTAGTCGGTGAAAGAGGTTTAAAGCTTTCTGGTGGTGAAAAACAAAGAATAGCAATTGCTAGAACTCTATTGAAAGATCCTGATATAGTTTTACTTGACGAGGCATCTTCTTCTTTAGATTATAATACTGAAAAGGAAATAAAAAAAAACTTAAATCATTTTAATGTTGGTAAGACTGTTTTATCAATTGCTCATAGGCTAAGTTCAATAGAGGACTATGATTTTATTTATTTTTTAGAGAAGGGCAGAATTATAGAAAGTGGTAAACATAGTTATCTTATTGATTTAAAAGGAAGATATTATGATATGTGGAAATCACAAAAAAGGAAAAATTAAATATCTTTTACAAAATGATTAAGTTCATTAACGTTTCTCTGAAATTTGTCTTTAAGAATTTTGTGATTTTTTAAAAACTTTTTAAAATTCTGACATAATGATTTGTAGTACCAAATAAGATCTTTTTTGTCTATTTCGTAATCACGCCAAAGCCTTTTTCCAATTTTTCCATAATCATTCAGAATACAATTTAAGCTATGATGTTTATCACAGATACAAACAAGTAATGATGATTGAGACTTTTTACTCATACTATCCAAAAATTTCTTTTTATTTATAATCCAGCTCTCTGAGGCATGGCAATTATCAATGTTTGAACATTGTTTAATAATATTTAAAACCTTAATTCCAAATTTTGATTTTATTGATGCAGCCTTTTTTTTTCCATTTTCATTTTCAAAAATATCATGTAACAAACTAGCAATTGCCTCCTCTGTGGATCCATTATTTTCAATTACAAGGTTACTTACAGATGATAGATAAGTGAAGTATGGGTACTTCATTCCTTTTCTATATTTTGATTGATAGAAATTATAAGAAAAATCTAACGCTTTTTTGTAAGTTGATATGTTGAATTTATTCTTTTTGGGCATATGAAGATAATCAATTAATACCAACTAATAATAAATTTAAAAAGTTTTTAATTTAAATTATTCAGTTCATCGATATGTGCTAATGTAGCTTTGGCATTTCCATCAAGATTATATCCTCCCTCTAAGATAGATAAAATTCTACTATTAGAGTAAAGTTTTGAAAGTTTAGTTAACGTTTTAGTTAATTTTCTAAAGCAATCATCACTTAAATTAAAACACCCTAAAGTGTCATTAATTCTACTATCAAAACCAGCTGAAATTAAAATAAAGTCTGGTTTAAATTTATGTACTTTAGGAACAAGTATCTGATCATAAACTTTTATAATATCGTTGTCTTCGGTTTTACATGGTAAATGAATATTAATATTAAAACCGAGACCTTTGCCTGCTCCTTTTCTTTGAGGAGAACCAGTTCCTGGATATGCAAATTGATCGTGTGTTGAAAAAAAAAGAACGCTTGGGTTGTCGTAAAAAAAATGTTCCGTAGAATTTCCATGATGATAATCCCAATCGACAATAAGTATTTTTTTTAATTTAAATTTTTTTTGAATATACTTTGCTGTTATTGCTATGTGGTTATAGTAGCAGAAACCTTCGTCTTTTCCTGTATTGAGTGCATGATGACCTGGTGGCCTTACTGCACAAAAAATATTTTTTGATTCTTTTTTCATGATTTTATCAACCCCTGTTAAACAAACTTTTACTGCATATCTAGAAACCTTTTCTGCTAATGGATAAAGCTTTCTTAGGGAATTAACATGAGTATCAGAATGAATTTCTTTAATCCATTTTTGAACATTTCTTTTTGTATCTATAATCTCAAGTAAACTTGAATTTTTACTTTTTTTTAAATTATTCAATATATAATTTATCCTATCAGGTTTTTCTGGGTGATTAGGTGAGATTATATGTTTTAAAAAAATTAGATTAGTTAGAACTTTCGTATTAGTTTTTGTGGAGTGAGCCTTCACATTAAATCTTAGAAAAAAAAAATAAAAATAAATTGATAAAAGAAAACTTAATAAACTCTCTTTTGTTAAAAATCATATTTAATTTACCTTACTATATTTTTAACTGAACTATAAATTTTCTCATGTGCTTGATTAATTAGTCCTTCAAAAGCTAGATTACTTATTTTAGAAACTCCTTCTGTTACTCTGCAATTAAAATAAATATTCTTTTCCCATGACTGTTCAGATTTAATTATATTTTTAACTTTTCTATTTTTACCTTCAACAACAAAATCTGAAGTCAAAGAAATTTTTAATTTACCTGTATTTCTAAAAGTATAGAATTCTAGAAAAAAAAAGTTTTCTTTAAAATTTATAAATGAAATAAATTTTTGATCTTCAATTTCTTTTATTGACAATTGTCTGTCAACAAATACTAAATCATCAAACATAGAATTTAATAATTTAATATATGAATCGTTAAATAGTTTTTTGAAATTATAGTTTATTTGCCAAGATTCACAATCTTCTGATTTAACAATTTTTTTAATCTTAAAACGTTCTGGTGATAAAAAAACGGCGTGCTTATTTTCAATTTTAACAATATTGTTTGGAAGTTTTAAAGATATATTTATATTTTTATTACTGTTGGAACAAGAAATTAAAAAGACAAAAAATAGTAAGTTTCTTAACAAACCCATTTGTAGATCATAGAGGTTTAAAAAAAATCAATCAAATAGATAATAGAAATGATGACTTTAAAAGCCACCATTTCTTATTATTCATTAAATCCTAAGATTTAATTTTTATTGTTTCTTTTGTAACCCCATCTATTTTCTGCTAAATCCCAAACTCTTTTCGTTTGTTTAGGGATCTTCACTAATAGATTATTGAATTTAATTAAAGTTTTAGTTAATAACATACCTTTCACTCCTTATTTATTTAAGTTAATAAGCATGTACTTTTGACGCATGTACTATGCGCCACTTTTAAACCATGTGGATGGTTTTTAAAATATAACTTTGTTTTTTTAAATATACAATTAAAATTTAATAAAAATTTTTTATTATTTGATAAATAATATAAACATGAACAATAAAGATAAAGAAAGCATTCACCAGGAATTCGAAAGATTTATGAGAGATGAAATGGATGATGTTGAGAAAAACACATATATAAAAAGCAATAATTATAAAGTAATGATGAATTTAGTAACCAAAACTTTAGGTAATTTAAAAAAATAACTATTGCTAATGAAGAAAAAAATTATTTTTATTCCTCTTTTAATAATATTTTTAGTTTTATCAATTCAACTTATATTTCAAATAAAGAGAAATTTTAATATAAATATAGAAAAAAATTCTAATAAAGGTAAATCTGATTTTAATAATAAAAAAAAATATTTAGTAGAATGTAAATTATTTAATGAAATAATTGATAGAAAACAAATAGATAATGAGAGGCAATGTTATTATTCCTGTTCAGAAGAAGATAATGTTAGGGTTGACACCAGTATTGGTTTTCCATGTCAACCTTACATATTAGAGGAAAGATAAATATGAGATTTTTATTAATCATTAGTCTGATTTTTGTTTTTAATAATTTAAAAGCTGGAGAAATTGACGGGAGAGGGGTAGTCTGTAAGATTTATGGCGACACAATAGGTTATTTTTTTGAAGGTGATAGAACACATGAATATAAATTAACCGGTGGCTCAGAAAAACTTGAACTTACAAAAAAAGATATTGGTAAATACTACACTAATGAAAATTACATCTATTTTGGTGATGTGAAGATCGATAGAAAAAACTTGAAATACCAAAAGTATTCCTCTTTTAGAGGAGATTGTGAGGCCTTTAAAAATCTTGACGAATTTAAAAAAGGTTTTGATATTAAATCACTAACAGAAGGAAATAAAATATAAATTAATTTAGTTATAACAAAATAAAATCAAGCTAATATAACACTTAAAGTAATTAATTTGTGGTAGAGTTGTGGTTTTTTTATTTTTTTTTGCATTAAATAAATAATTTAAATTTATGTTAAAATTAAGTAGTTAAATGAAAAATAGTGATTTAGAAAGTTTAAATATGAAATTAACTCAAAAAATTGATAGTCATATCGATAATGGTTTAAATGCAGCAGACGCTTTAAGTAATTCGCTATCATCGATCTCTAGCAACTTTAAAGATTTAGGTTTATCTGACGAAATAATAAATAGTATTAAAACTTCATCTTCATCAAAATTTGAAGAATTCTTAGAAAATGGTTATTCTGTTGAAGAATCTATAAAAAAAGTTCTTGAAAATATCAAAGAAACGTTAGAAAATCAGAATATTTCTGAAAATAAAGAAGATTCAACTGATTACAACTTGAACTTTTTAGATCCTTTAAATTCTGAAGGAGCTAAACTAATTGATGAGGGAATTAAACAAGGGTTAAGTGTCGAGGATGCAATCAAAAATGCAAATTTAAAATTATTTCCAGATCATAATGTTCAAGGTCCTCAGACACTTTCGGAATTAAAAGATATAAAAAGTGTAGAAAAACAAACTGCTAAAAGTAGCGAAGAAAATCAAGATAATAAGGAGTTGAACATTATTGAAGCTGATATGGATGCCCAAGAGGCGAATAATATTGCAGAAAACGAATATGATGAGGTAGGGAGTAGTGAAGATTTAGAACAAGTTAATGATTCAAACACACCAGAGGATTCAAACAAGGATGATGAAATAAGTTAATATGAAAAAATAATTAACTTAGTTTGCTAAACTCAACTAAATTATCAGAAAAGGTTGGTGCATTTCCCATATCTGCTAATTTAGCTGTGCTAATGCTATTTACTGTTCCGTTTTTATTTAGTTGTCGCCAATAACCCAATGTAGCAACCACAATACCTGGAGAAACATCTTCAGTTATTTTTGCGACCCCATTAAATGAACCTCTATCATTAAAGACCTTTACTTTATCTCCGTCGCTAACTTTCCTATTTTTAGCATCAAATTGATTGATTAAAACAAATTGTTCTCCTTGTACTTTTTGTTTGTCATCCATGTTGGCATAACATGAATTAAGAAAAGCATGACTCTTTGGAGAAATAATATTAAGTGGATATTTTTTTGCTAACTTGGGATTAGTTTCATAGGATTCATTAGGCGGGTTATAATCAGGTAACTCAGGAAGATCCTCTCCTGGTTGGTAATCATCATACATTTGTCTAAATGGTCCAGCTACAAAATTTTTAGCATTTTTAAGTAAAAATTCACATTTACCAGATGCTGTTGGAAAGTTTCCATTTTTATGAGGTGCTCTAGTATCTTTACAACCAACATTTAATCTTGCAAAACCATTCTTTTTTAAATAATCCAAAGTTATGCCTTCACTAGCAGGTGCGGACCAATCAACGTAATTTTCGAGACACTCTTCATCTGACCAAAGAAATTGTTTATCTTCATAACCCATAAGTTTAGCAAGTCTTCTAAAGATCTCATAATTCGGAATAGCCTCACCAGGTGGTTCAACACATTTTTCATTATAAGTCAAATAAAGGTGGCCCCATGACAAAATCATATCCTTGTGCTCAGCACCCATTGATGCTGGAAGTAATATATCTGCGTAAGAAGCCGTATCTGAAATAAAATGTTCAGCAGATACAAGAAATAAGTCATCCCTCTGAAGGCCTTTAATGATTTTCTCAGTTTCAGGCGCTTGAGTTACGGGGTTTGCATTCCAACACATCATAGATTTAATGGGAATATTTTTATCTATGCTTTCACCAAGCAATGCTCTACCAATTTGCAAAGCGTTAACAACTCTCGTTCCCTCAGGAATCCAATCAGGTCTGCAGATTACATCAAATTTGTAAGGATGCTCCCAAACAGGAAATTGTGTTATACCCCCTCCGACATGTTTCCATGCTCCAGTCAGGGCAGGTATGCAGGTGACTGCTCTAATTGTTTGTCCACCACCATTGTGTCTTTCTAAAGCAACACCAATTCTAATACCAACAGGTTGTTGAGTTGAAATTTCATTAGCTAATTTTTCTATCTGGTCAACAGGAATGCCTGTTATTTCGCTTGCCCAGGATGAATCTTTTCCTTGGACATGATTTTTTAGTTCATCAAAACCATTTGTGTAATTAGAAACATAATCATGATCAACTAGGTTGTTAGTAATTATATAGTTAAGAATTGAAACAGCCAATGCGCCATCAGTTCCAGGTTTTGGACAAATATGCCAATCAGCCTCTTTTGCAGTTCTTGATTTATAAGAATCTATAACAACAACTTTGGCTCCTTTTTTTTTGGCATCTTTTAC
>MDSZ01051768.1_pt1 | contig 10412 bp, 8 predicted proteins | sample 811201 | NCBI WGS metagenome assembly MDSZ01 (sample SAMN05326647, study PRJNA326480) | marine metagenome | isolation source: seawater | place: Indian Ocean: North | collected 2010
AGAGAGGGATTCGAACCCTCGAAACGGTTTCCCGTTTACACGCTTTCCAAGCGTGCGCCTTCAACCACTCGGCCACCTCTCCATTTATTTTTTAAATAACATATCCATTGCTTGCATATTGCTAAGAGTTCCAAGGGACCATATTTTTTTTTCAAGAACTTTTTTAAATTTATAATTTTTTTCCAAAATATCAGTTATTTTTTTATATTTTTCTTTAAAATTTTTTTTTTCATCTAATACTTCAATCAAAACAATATTTGTTTTATCAAGCATATTTTTAGCTCCCTCTAACACCTCAGCTTCTGAACCTTCAGTATCAATTTTTAAAACATCAATAAATTCAACTACTTTATCTCTACAAAAGTTATCTATTGTATTAGTTTTTACATCAAATGTTTTAAATTGTTTATTTAAATTTCCAGTGACAAGTTTTCTTGTAAAATTCCATAATTTGTCTTTTACAATTATAGTTTTCAGTGAAGATCCAGAAGCTGGAAAAAAAGTATTTAAATGATATTTTTTTAATCCTTTTTCATTTGAGAAAGCTAATTCATTATATTTAAAGTCTTTAATCTTCAAATTTGGGTTGGGATCAAACAAGAAAAAATTTATTTTTTTCTTTATTGATTTTTTTAAACTCCTTGAAAAATTTCCTTGAAAACAACCTACATCAAACACAGTAATTTCTGTTTTATGGTTATCATTTACAATTTGTGAAATGATTTTTGAAAAATCATTCATTAAAAACTTATCTACAAATTTATAAATTAGATTCATTTTATTTATTTTTTAATGTCTTTTTTGATAATAAATCTTCTATAATTTTTTCTGCAATTACCTTATTTCCGTTTTCATTTAAATGTAAGCCATCCTTTTGAAAAAAAATTTCTTTGTTTTTTGAATATAAAATTGATGTTGGGTCAACTACTTCAATATTTTCAACTTTAATCTCATCAAGATTTTTATTTAAAATTGCGTTTGTGTAAATCCAAAATAAATTTTCTTTATTTTTGTAATTTTCTTCCTTTTTATAACGAGTAAGTCTTTTAATAATTTCCTCTTTCGATAATGCGTTTATTTTATTTTGCATACTTGGATCAATATAAAAAGGTTGTTTTACTAATATTAACTTTATTCCCTTTTCTTCACAATAACTATTTATTCTTAAAATTTGATCTTTGTAACCGTCCTCAAAATATTTTTTTGAATGAAAATTTTTTGGATTGAATGGACTTACAATTCTATTCTCATCATCCAAAAAATAACTAATTATTCTATTATACATTAAATTCATAAATCTATATGTCATCACTTCTAAATATAAAAAATTTTTTATTTCATAGAAAAATAAATCAATTTTATTGTCAATTACATCTGAGGCAACGGAACTTGTTATGTAGGAGTCATACATTGTTGAATTTCTATTATTCGTTAAAATAACAAAATTAGGATTAAATTTTGAAGCCTCGTTAACAAGCAATTTCTCAAGAAAATTAAGTGCTTTACCAGAAAATCCAAAATTTAAAACCTCACAATTATAATTTTTTTTATTTAGTAAATTTTCCAAAATTTTAGGATACGAATTTTTTGACTCTATTCCAGCGGTAGTCGATCCTCCAAGCGCAATAAATCTGCATCCAGTTTTATTTTCAATATCAATTTCTTTTCCTATAAATCCAAATTTATTTACATAATGTGTAACGTTATTAAATTTATATTCACCAGGAATATACATTCCAGTTATTTTGCTATATTTTATTTTGTATACGACAGTTTTTTGTGGTGAAACTTTTTCAAATAAAAATATTCTTGCTAACGGGCCATAATAATTTGATTTATGCACTACAAAAAAGAATGTAAGAATAATTTCTATTAGAAGAATTAAAAAAATATTTGCCAAAAAAAAGAATAAGATTTTTTTAATATTACTCATCATTTAATCTGGTTGAATATGATTTTTATAATCATTGAGAAGGCTTTTATCTTGATCATGTTTGTACAAAACAAAGTTTTCACAAACCAAAACATCCAATTCTGTACCCATAAAGCACTTAAATGCGTCCTCTACAGAACAAACTATTGGTTCGCCTCTGATATTAAAAGATGTATTTACTAGCACGGGACAGTTGGTCAACTTTTTAAAATTTTGTAATAAATTGTGGTATTTTGGATTAGTTTCTTTATGTACAGTTTGAATTCTTGCAGAATAATCAACATGTGTAACCGCTGGAATTGAGGATCTTTTTAAATTCAATCTTTCTATACCAAAAAGTTTTTGGCTGGTTTTAGTTTCTTGAATTTGAATATTTTTTTTAACATCTGCTACAAGTAGCATATATGGACTATCACAGTCTAATTCAAACCAGTCATTTAAATCCTCTCTTAATATTGAAGGGGCAAATGGTCTGAAGCTTTCTCTATATTTAATTTTCAAATTTAAGTTTTTTTGCATTTTTTCAGATCTTGGATCCGCTATGATAGATCTACCTCCTAATGCCCTTGGTCCAAATTCCATTCTTCCTTGAAACCAACCTATAATTTTTCCATTTTTCAAATCATTTGCGATTTTAGTGTAAAGGTTTTGATCATTTAATTTAGTAAAATTTGCACCGAGCTTTTTAAGATTTATTTCAATAGTTTTTTCATCAAATTTTGGACCTAAATAGGACCCACTCATGCTATCACTTGATGTATTTAATTTTCTTAAACTTGATAATTCTTGATACCAAAATCCTAAGGCCGCGCCTATTGAACCGCCAGCGTCTCCTGATGCAGGCTGTATCCATACATTTTCAAAAATATTATTTTTTACAATTTTTCCGTTAGCAACGCAATTTAACGCAACTCCACCAGCCAAACACAAATTTTTAATTTTTGTTTCTTTTTGTATACTTTTTACTAAATTTAATACAATTTTTTCAATTACCTTCTGAATTGAAGAAGCAATATCCATATGAAATTGTGTAAGTAATTCTTTATTTGGATCTCTAACTTTTTGTCCGAACAGTTTAGAAAACTTTTCATTTGTCATTGTAAGGCCAGTTGCAAAATTAAAATAATTCATGTTTAATCTAAATGAACCATCCTCTTTCACATCTACCAATTCTTTCAAAATTAAATCTGTATATTTTGGTTCACCGTAAGGTGCTAACCCCATTACTTTATACTCACCACTGTTTACTTTAAAACCTGTATAGTAAGTGAAAGCAGAATATAGTAAACCGATCGAATGTGGAAAATGAATTTCTTTTATTATTGATATTTTATTATTTTTACCGACAGCCAATGTAGATGTGGCCCACTCACCTACTCCATCTAAAGTTAAAATTACAGCTTCTTCAAAAGGAGATGGATAAAAAGCACTGGCAGCATGGCTAAAGTGGTGTTCTGAGAAGCTAATTTTATCAATATCATTAAAATTTTTATCATTTCTTTTTAATTGATCAAAAAGAAATTTTTTTTGAAAAAGTTTTTCTTTAAGCCATAAAGGCATCGACATAAGAAAGGATGTGAATCCTCTTGGAGCAAAAGCTAAATATGTCTCAAGCAGTCTTTCGAATTTTAAAAATGGCTTTTCATAGAATACTATTTGATCAATTTGATTTAAATCTAATTTTGCTTCACTTAATACGTATTTAATTGAGTTATAGGGGTAGCTCGGGTCATGTTTTTTTCTTGTAAATCTCTCTTCTTGTGCTGCTGCGATTATTTTTCCATCTATTAAAACTGCTGCTGCACTATCATGATAAAAAGCAGATATGCCTAAAATAGATTTCATAATTTATTTTTTTTTAATACTCAAAGTATATATTTACTAAAAAATTGTATAAATAAAAGGAGCAACAACAGATCCTTGGCTTAAAACAATTAATGCGCCAAACAGTGCCAAAACAATAATAATGGGTAATAACCAATATTTTTTTCTTTCTTTTAAAAAAAGGAAAAACTCCTTTATAAAACTCAGCATTTAAAACTGCCTTTTCATAGTTTCAATATTCTTAGCTCTTTTTATCCAGTAGGATTTATCTTTATTAAATTTTGTATTTAATAAATCTTTACCTATCAAGCGCATTAAAATTCCAATTGGTGTTATAATGATAAAATAAATAAAACCCATAATTATTGGGGCAATTACTCTTCCTAAAATTTCACCAAGTTTAATCCAACCTTTTTTTAATGGTGTTAGAATTTTTGAATTAATAATGCCAAGTATTAGAAATACAACTGATATAACCGCAGCCCAAATTCTTACCGCTTCACTGCTTAAGACAGGCCATATAGCTATAATTAAAAATACTATAAAAAAAAGTATGCCAAAACTTTTATTATTTTCATTTTTTCTCATATGAATTATTATCTAATACTGTAATTTATTTCAATTTCTTTATAAGAACTTTTTAATTTTTAGATAATATTTCCTTCATACCTTTTATAAAATTTTCATTATTAGGAAGAATATTATTTTTCATGCTCTCTTGTATTGAATTATAATTATCAATAACGTAGTTAATTTTCTCTAAAAGACTGGGAAAACTTCTATTGCATACAAATATACCTTTCCTATCTTTAATAATATGCTCAATTTCTTTAAAGATTATTACAGGTCTAAACCTTGATAAAGATTCTAATATTACCATAGGATATCCCTCCGTAAAAGAAGGCAAAATCATTATGTTATTTTCATCGTATAAATCTATTAATTTTTTCTTGTCATTTATAATATTTACAATATTTACATTTTCTTGATTAATTATTTTTGACTCTTCTTCTCTTGCTCCAACAATAGTCAGATTTATTTTGGGCTGTTTTTTTATTAAATTTAAAAGTGAAAAAATACCCTTTTCTTTTTTTAATCTTCCAACATAAATTAAGTTAATCTTTTCTAATGAAGGTTCTTTATGATTTTGATGCCATGCTTCATCTAGTTGTGAGGGTGAAACAACTTTTCCATTTTTGCCCATTAATAGATGTTCTCGACAACTTATTAAGAGTGAAATATTTGAAATTAAAGTAAACATAAAATGATAGATCAATTTACCAAAGATACCTAGAATAATTTTATATTCGTCATACCCATTACTTCTCAAATAAAGGAATGGCCTCTTTCCAAGTAATCTTAAACAAATTCCTGCTATGAAAGTATATGGGGTAAGAGAAATTAAGATAAATTTAGAGTTTTTGTTTTTAGATGATCTCATTATTTCATAAGTGTATGAAAAGATGTTTGAAAAGGTTTTGATTGTTTGCAAATTTATTCTTTGAAGTCTATCTTTTTTACTTTTTCTAGCAATAATGTTTACTTCAAAATATCTATTCAAACCCTCTGGTGTAGATTTCATATCTAAGTTATCACAAAAAAACGTTTTATTATTTTGGGTTATTTTTTCGTTAGAAATCAAATACAACGTATTTTTCATGTTTCCTTATTGATTTTAAGGACACCAATAAATGCCTCTTGAGGAATTTCAACTTTACCAAATTGCTTAGATCTAGCTTTACCTTTTTTTTGTTTTTCAAGTAATTTTCTTTTTCTATCCATAGCTCCTCCCCCATGTATCTTAGTAAGAACATCTTTTTTAAATCCTTTAATAGACTCTCTCGCAATAATCTTTCCGCCAATTGCAGCCTGCACAGGTATCATAAAGTTATGTCTCGGAATAAGATCTTTCAACTTTTCGCAGACTTGTCTGCCTGTTTTTTGAGCAAATTCTTTATGTATAATCATTGCTAAAGCATCCACGGGCTCTCCATTTACAAGAATGCCAAGCTTAACTAACGCACCTTCTCTGTAGCCTGAGATTTCATAATCAAAACTAGCATACCCGCTAGAAACTGATTTAAGTCTGTCGTTAAAATCAAATACAACTTCGTTTAAAGGTAAATCATAAGATAAAACCGCTCTTTTGCCTGAGTAACTTAAATTAGTCTGAATACCTCTTTTGTCCTGACATATTTTTATGATGGATCCCAAATATTCATCAGGAGTAATAATTGTCGATTTTATCCAAGGCTCCTCAATTTTTATAATTTGTGATGGATCAGGCATATTAGTGGGATTTTGCAAATCTATAATTTCACCTTTTTGTTTATGAACTTTATAAATTACACCTGGAGTTGTTGTTATCAAATTAACATCAAATTCCCTCTCTAGTCTTTCAGTAATTATTTCAAGATGAAGCAAGCCTAGAAAACCACATCTAAAACCTAGTCCCAAGGCGCTAGAGGACTCTGGCTCATAAGAAAAACTAGCATCGTTTAATTTAAGCTTTGCTAAGCCATCTTTAAGTTTTTGAAACTCAGAACTATCGACAGGAAAAAGACCACAAAAAACAACAGGCTTACTTGGTTTAAACCCTGGAAGAGGATTGTTAATAGGATTTGATGAGTCACAAATGGTGTCACCTACTTTTGTTTCTGATAGAGACTTAATACCAGTAATTATAAAACCAATTTCGCCAGAGTTTAATTCATTAACATCAACCGGTTTTGGTGTAAAAACACCTACTTTTTCAATAATGTACTCTTTGCTATTTGAAAGAAGTTTTATTTTCATATTTTTTTTGATTTTTCCATCAATTACTCTTACGAGAATTACTACGCCTAAATAACTATCGTACCAACTGTCTACTAAGAGACATTTGAGTTTTTCCTCTTTTTTTCCTTTGGGTGATGGAAGGTTATTAATTATAGCTTCAAGAATATTATCAATACCTTCTCCAGTTTTTCCTGAACATGGAATGGCATTGGAGGTGTCTATTCCGACAACATCCTCGATTTCTTGTTTAGTTTTATCAATATCTGAAGCTGGTAAATCAATTTTATTTAAAATAGGAATAACCTCGTGATTAATTTCAAGAGCCTGGTAAACATTTGCCAGAGTTTGAGCCTCAACTCCCTGCGTACTATCAACTATTAATAATGAACCTTCACAGGCAGAAAGAGAGCGACTAACTTCATATCCAAAGTCAACATGGCCGGGTGTATCAATAATATTTAGTATATATTCCTTTCCGTCTTTTGATTTATATTTTAGTTTAACTGTTTGTGCTTTAATTGTAATTCCTCTTTCTCTTTCAATATCCATTGAGTCGAGAACTTGTTGTTTCATTTCACGGTCTGTTAAACCACCACATTTGTGAATTATCCTATCGGCTATAGTTGATTTGCCATGATCAATATGCGCAATTATTGAAAAATTACGAATTCTATCTATATCTGACATTATGATCTAATGTTCCCGCCAGTTTTAGTTTCTACTTCTTTGATGATTTTTTCACTAATTAGATTTAGGTCGTCATCGGATAAAGTTTTATCATCTGATTGTAATGAAACATTAATTGCAATGGATTTTTTATCAGATGGTAAATTTCCACCTTCGAAAACATCAAATATATTTACTGATCTTATATTTCTATCAAGATTTTTGATAATCTTATCTAGCCTACCTACTTGATAGTTTTTATCAATTACAAAAGCAAAATCTCTTTCGGAAATTTGGAAATCAGAGAATTTAAAGTTTTCCTTTAAAACTCTCAGTTTTTTAATTGGTTTTGGAATATTATCTAAAAAAATTTCAAATCCATAAATATTTTTTTCTTTGTAATCAAATTTAGAAATGATTGATGGATGAATTTCCCCGAATTGAGCCAGTAATATTCCATCATTTGTTTTGAAGTTTACTGAGCCTGATCTACCTGGATGGTAGCAGTTTTTTGATTTGTCACTTACTATTAAATGATCTTCTTTTATTCCCATTTCAATTAAAGTTTTTATTACATCTGTCTTCATGTCAAAAATATCTACATTTCTAGTTTTTTCAGACCAACTTTTTTTATTTACTTGACCAGATTTGACTGCTCCTATTACAGTTTGTTGCTCTCCAGGTTTTTTTCCATAAAAAATTGGTCCTATTTCAAATAAAGAAATATCTTGAAATCCTCTGTCATGGTTTTTCTTTAAATAAAAAAGTAAATTTGAAAATATTGACCTTCTGAGTACATTTAATTCTTTAGAAATTGGATTAATTATAAAAATTGGATTTTTACTGTCATTAGTTAAATCGTCAATTTTTTGGTCCGTGAATGACCAGGTGACAGCTTCATAATATCCTTTATTGGAGATAGATCGCTGACTAAGGTGAAATAATTTTTGTTGAAAGTTAAGTGTTTCTTTGTTTCTTACTTTTTCAGGTTCTACAAGGTTTATCTTGTCAAATCCTTTTATTCTTATTAGTTCTTCTATTAAGTCTATTTCTTGATTAATGTCTGGTCTCCATGTTGGGATAACAACTTTAAGAGTTTTTTTTCCAGATTTAGTTAAAAAACCCAAAGAATTTAATATTTTTTTTATTTCACCTTCTGTTATTTCAAAGCCTATTATTTTTTTAAATTTTCCCACCTCAAGATTAATTGATTTATTGTTATATTCTTTTTTTCCAGAGATATGAAACTTGCTTGCTTCCCCTCCACAAATTTTTAAAATTAAATCTGTAGCAACTTTCAAACCTTCAATCATTGAATTAGGGTCTATTCCTCTTTCAAACCTATATTTGGCATCTGTTTCGAGACCTAACAGTTTTGACGTTTTTCTTATTGATGACGGTAGAAAATAAGCCGACTCTAATAAAACATTTTTAGTTTCTATTTCTGTTCCTGATCTTGTTCCACCAATAACACCTCCTAAGCCTAGAACCCCACTTTTATCAGCAATAACACACATGTCTTTTTGAAGGGTGTATTTTTTTTCATCAAGAGCTGTAAAGCTCTCACCCTTTTTTGAGTTTCTGACAATAATTTCCTTGTCAATCTTATCAGCATCATAAGCGTGTAATGGCCTATTTAAATCAAACATAACATAATTAGTAATATCTACTACTGCTGAAATTGGTTTAAGTCCTAAGGAATTAATTTTGTCTTTTAACCATTTAGGGCTTTCTTGATTTTTTATTCCTGTAATTAAACAACTACTAAACGCTAGGCAACCTTGGTTTTTTTCTTTAGTTATTGAAATTTTAATTCTATGGTTTTTTTTTTGAGTTAATTTATTTCTTTTCAATTCAAGTAATTTTCCTACCCCAGCAGCTGCTAAATCTCTAGCTATTCCTCTTATACCTAAACAATCAGGACGGTTAGGAGTTATTGATAAATCAATAACTTTTTCATTAGAGCTTTTAAAAAAACTTTTACCTATTTTGTTAGTCATGTTTTTAAGCTCTATAATCCCAGCGCTTTCCTCTGATAAATTAAGTTCACTCTCAGAACAGAGCATTCCTCTTGACTCTATCCCTCTAATTTTAGCTATTTTTAATTTCATTTTTGATTTAGGTATTGTCGCCCCAGGAGGAGCATAAACTGTGACTAAACCATCTCTTGCATTGTCCGCACCACAAACAACTTTAACAATAGAAGACCCGCCAGTTGAAACATCGCAAAGCTTTAGTTTATCCGCATTTGGGTGCTTTTTGGTTTTTAAAATTTTTGCAATTTTAAATTCTGACAAATTTCCAGAGCCCTCTTTAATGCCTTCAACTTCTAGTCCAATATTTGTTAATTTATCAATTATTTCATTAACACTGGCTTTTGTATTTAAATGATTTTTTAACCAAGATAATGTTAGAATCATCTGCTTAGTCCTCTATAATTGGTTGGAACATCTAATGGGTCAAAACCAAAATGGTTCAGCCATCTGTAATCAGTTTCAAAAAACGCTCTTAAATCATTAATGCCATATTTAAGCATCGCAAGACGATCGATACCCATTCCAAAGGCAAATCCCTGATATTTATTAGGGTCAACTTTAGTATTTTTTAAAACATTAGGGTGAACCATACCACAACCTAAAATCTCCAACCATTTATCACCCTCCCCAATTACAATTTTATCATTTTCAATTTTATAACCAATGTCTACTTCAGCAGATGGTTCTGTGAATGGAAAATGGCTCGGCCTAAATCTCATTTTAATTTTCTTAACTTCAAAAAACTCTCTTATGAAATAATTTAGGCATCCTTTTAGGTGTCCCATAGTTATATTTTTATCTATGTGTAAACCTTCTAATTGATGAAACATGGGTGCATGAGTTTGATCGCTATCACATCTATAGGTTCTGCCAGGCACAATAATTTTAAATGGAGGTTTACCATTCAGCATAGTTCTTATTTGGACAGGAGAAGTGTGCGTTCTTAATAATGTTTTTTTATCTTTATCAAGATAAAAGGTATCATGCATATCTCTTGCTGGATGGTCCTCGGGCGTATTTAAAGCTGTAAAATTGTTATGTTCAGACTCTACATCAGGACCCTCAGCAACTGAAAAACCTACCTCAGAAAAAATAGAAGATATTTCATCAATAACTTGGGAGACAGGATGAATTTTACCTTGTTGGATAGATCTAATTGGTAAAGTAATATCTAT
>MDSZ01063144.1_pt1 | contig 10412 bp, 9 predicted proteins | sample 811201 | NCBI WGS metagenome assembly MDSZ01 (sample SAMN05326647, study PRJNA326480) | marine metagenome | isolation source: seawater | place: Indian Ocean: North | collected 2010
CTGGATTTACAAAATACATTGGTTTTTTATCTTCATCTTTTTTTGCAATATCCATTACTATAATTCTTTTTGGAATACCAATCTGAATAGCTGCAAGTCCTATCCCGTTTGCATCATACATAGTCTCTAACATATCATCCATTAATATTTGTTCTTCTTTTGTGACCTTCTCAACAGGTTTTGATACTTGTCGCAAAATTTTATTTGGTTCAGTAAGTATTTTTTTTATTGTCATAAACTAATTGTTTTATACCCTTATTGGCAAAGTTTTTAAAATTATTTTGTCTCTAATTGTATCAAGGTCTAGTTGATTTAGCGTAATTAATATAAAATTTAATGTTTCTGAACCAAGATTTTCTAATTTATCTTCACCAATAATTTCAACTATTCTTAATAAAATTAGACCTAGGTCTCTGTCATTAATTTTAACCTGTATATCGGTTGGTATATTAACCGTAGATGAATATCTATCTGAATATTTTTTTGAAATTTGAACACCATCATATTTCAAGGACTCTAATAGTATTTCATCATTTGTAGTGATTATATATTTTTTGTCTTTCAAAATATTTTTCAGTAAATCGTTTGTTTCTTTTTCAATTTTGGATATTTCTTTTTTTTCTACAAAATAATTTAACAATTTTGACTGGTGAATTATCTTATTGTTAAATTTTATCTTCTTATTTTTAGTTTCCTCGTTTATAATATTATTTTCATGGAAAGAAATTAAATCCCCAGATATTTCACCAGCATCAATTGCAAGCAATGTATTTGAAAGTTCTAAATAGAATGCTCTCTCTAAATCATCTGCCTCAAATAAATTTTTTAATAATCTTGCTAGATATACTTTCTCATTCGGATCTACAGTTAATTGCATTTTTTGATATATAAGAGCCCTTTGACTCGATTGATCTAAAGTTTTGTAATTTTCTTTAGCAAGAAGAAGTTGATTAAAATTAAATTGATATCTTGTGTATAAATTGAATAAGTCTTTTTCGTTATAATTTCCTTCGTGGACTGCTTTTTCAATTAAATTTATTTTTTCGATATCTTCAAGATCAATATTTTCAATTTTTTCTAATAAGTTAGCAGAGGCTAGGTATTTCCATATATCCTTGGGAGTACTTTTAGTTGGAGAATATTTAAAATTTTCTACGACTCTATGTGAAAGATGTAATTCTAATAAATTTTTATCTGAAATTTGATTACTTTCTTCTTCAATTCCTATTAACTTAAAAATTTTTTTTTCAAAAAAATCATCTTTAAAACCTAGTTCTTTTTTTAAATCATAAATCAATAGTGCTTTATCAAATTTATTTGAATTTATAAGGCAATAAATTTCTAGCTTTGATGTATAGTCATCAATTAAATTAGCTTCATTAATAGTATCGAATATTTCACAACTTTTTTCTATGTTTGCTTCAGCGAGGTAATGATTTACATAATAATTAATCAAATCATCTTTAAATGAAAAATCAGGATTTTTTTCTACAAATAATTTTATTAAATCTAAATTTTTTGTTTTGATAAGGAAGTTTTTTTGAAAATTATAAAATTCTTCATTTGTTATTTTAATTGTTGGGACATTTGAATTTGTTAAAAGAGCAATTTCAAGAATGTCTAAAGCATCATTAGACAAATTTTTTGAAAGGATTTTCTCAAATATTTTTTTAATTTCATCACCATCTGATTTACTCCACATATCTATTGATAAATTATTTTTATCAGGATCGTATAATCCGTATAAAGAAATTTTTTCTTCAAGATTATTTTCTAAAAGAACTTTATTTTGATTATTATCATTATTGTTATTATTTAAATCATAAACTGATATACTTTCTTCAGAGATCACAGAATTTTCTACTGTATCATTTTGCGAATTACTTTCTATATCAGCTTTTGTTTTATCAATATTCCATATATCAACTGGTTCGTTTGCAATTGTTTCAGAAGATAAAATAAAAAATAAAAAAAATAAAAAATATTTTTTATTTAACAATTTTGAAATTTTCATTAGGTATAGTTTTTTCAATTTTCTTATTTGGGGCAGGAAAATCTATTGATCCTAAAGCATATATTAAACCAACTAAAATAATTAAAATAAACGATATTTTAACAAGTGGGCCTCTTAACTTGCCTATTATTGAATTATTTTTTCTTTGAAATTCCATAAATGTTTAATTAGTTTAGAAATAAGACATATTTATGTTTTTGCAATATTAATTAATGTTAAAAAAAAATATAGTATTAATTGGGATGATGGCCGCAGGAAAAACCACTATTGGTTTTAAACTGGCTAAAAAATTAAATTATCAATTTATTGATGTAGATTCTGAAATTGAAAAGTCTGAAAATGAAAAAATAATTGATATTTTTCAAAAGAGAGGTGAAGATTATTTTAGAAAATTAGAGGAAAAAAAAACATTATCATTATTAGAAATAGATTTTAGTGTAATTTCAATAGGTGGTGGTGCTTTTCTTAATGACAGAGTAAGGAAAAAAATAAAAAAAAATTGTAAATCCTTTTGGTTAAGCTGGAAAATTAAGATAATACTATCCAGAGTCTCAAAAAATAAAAAAAGACCTTTAGCTTTGAAACTAAGTCATAAAGATTTAGCTAATTTGTATAGAAAAAGAGTTAAGTTCTATAAATTATCAGATTTTAAAGTAAATTGTGATAATAAAAGTAAAAATGAAATAATTAATCATATATATAAAATTATAAAAAATGAAAATTCTTCCAATTAAAACTAAAAGTAAACATTATAATATATACATCGGAAATAACACTTTAAGTAAATTTAGTAAAATAATCAAAAAGGAAAATCTTAGATTTAAAAAATCTTTAATAATTGTTGATAAAAAAGTTCCAAAAGTTTTTTTAAACAAACTAAAGACTAAAATAAAAGTTGAAAAAAGTATAGTTTATTTATTTAGTGCTTCTGAAAAAAATAAAAATTTTTTTTATGTAAACTCTATACTAAAAATTTTATTTACAAATAATTTTACACGAAATGATGTATTAATTTGCCTTGGTGGTGGTATTGCGGGAGATGTATCTGGTTTTGCTGCAAGTATTTATAAAAGAGGTTTAAAATTTATAAATGTACCATCAACTTTATTATCACAAGTTGACTCTTCAATTGGTGGCAAAACCGGAATTAATAATAAATTTGGAAAAAATTTAATTGGTTCATTTTATCAACCCGACTTAGTAATTTCTGACACAAATTTATTAGCAAGTTTACCAAAAAGAGAAATTGTTTGTGGTTATGCTGAAATATTGAAACATTCATTAATTAAAAATAAAAAATTATTTCTTTTTTTAGATAAAAATTTACGAAATATTTTAAATTTAAAAAAAAATTTTATTGAGAAAGCAATTTTAGAAAGTTGTAAAATTAAAAAAAAAGTTGTCGAACAAGATGAAAAAGAAATTAATTTAAGAAAAAGCTTAAACTTCGGCCATACATTTGGGCATTCTTATGAAGCGACTTTAGAATACTCAAAAAAACTGAATCATGGAGAAGCTGTTTTATATGGTATTTTATCTGCAACAAAATTAAGTAAAAAACTTAAATCAATAAAAAAAAATGAATACAATTTGATCTTATCTCACCTATCTAAATTAGGTTTCAGTAATTTAAGAAAATTTTTTAAAAGCTCTGATCTAAATAAAATCATTATGTTTATGCTCTCAGACAAAAAAAATACCTCAAAAAAAATCAATTTTATTACTCTAAAAAAAATTGGCAGTGTTAATATAAATAACCAACTAAATACTTCTCAAGTTAGAAATTTTATAAAATTTGAATTACTCAAATAAAATTTGTATTGAGTGAATAAAATTTTTAATTTCATATTCCAAAATTCTATGTATTTTTTTTGAAGCATCTAATTTACTTAATTTTTTCAAATCATTGGAGTAAATAGTTAATTTTATATGAAATTTTTTTTGATCATGAGAGGAATGTTTTAAATGAAGATATGTTTTATCTTCTATTTTTACATTTTCTATAAAAGAGTTTTTGATTAATTTTATTTTGATATTTTTGATTAAATTATCTATATCCATATTTATTATTATAAATTAAATTATTATGAAAACAATTTGTGAGTGGAATAATTGTAATAAAAAAGGTGAGTTTAAAGCACCTGTAGAGAAAGATAATAGCAAAAAATATAGAATGCTTTGTCTAGAACATGTAAAAGAATTTAATAAAAATTGGAATTATTTTTCAGGTATGAATGATGAGCAGGTAATTGAATTTATAAAATCTGACATGATTTGGCATAAACCTACTCAAAGCTTCAGTTCATCAGATAATTTTTTTAAAATATTGTGGAATAATGCTCTAAACGATGAAAGTCAAAAATTTAATAATATTGAAAGTTTAGATCACATTAAAAAATTTAGATTCACCAGTCAAGATTTCCAAGCTTTTACTATTTTAGATATTCCTGCCGGTATAGAGTGGAGAAAGATTAGAGAGAAGTTTAAAAAGCTTGTCAAAAAATTTCACCCTGATATGAATGCTGGGAACAAAAAGTTTGAAGAAAAGCTCAAAGTAATAACTTTAGCTTATACTCAACTTAAAAATACATATAGAGGAAAAATTGATACCAAATATTGATATAGCACCAGATATTAAACTTTCAGTAAAACAAACTTTTGGTATTGAAAGTGATATGGAAATAGAAGGATTTTCAAAAAAAAGTGAGTTTGTGCCAGAAATTGATAGGGGCTATAAATTTGATAGAGACACTACTTTAGCTGTGTTATCTGGATTTTCCTTTAATAAAAGAGTTTTAATTCAGGGATACCATGGAACTGGTAAGTCTACTCATATTGAGCAAATTGCTGCAAGACTAAATTGGCCATGTATAAGAGTTAATTTAGACAGCCATATAAGTAGAATTGATCTGATAGGTAAAGATGCGATTGTTATAAAAGAAGGTAAACAGGTTACAGAATTTAAAGAAGGTATTTTGCCCTGGTCAATTCAAAACCCTGTTGCTTTAGTTTTTGATGAATATGATGCAGGAAGACCAGATGTAATGTTTGTAATACAAAGGGTTTTGGAGTCAGAGGGTAGCTTTACATTATTAGATAAAAATAAAGTCTTAAAACAAAATAATTATTTCAGATTATTTGCAACTTCAAATACAATTGGACTAGGAGATACAAGTGGACTCTATCATGGTACACAACAAATAAATCAAGGTCAAATGGACAGATGGAATATTGTTACGACTTTAAACTATTTAGAACTTGAGAAAGAAATGGAAATAGTTTTATCAAAAAATAAAAATATGAATAATAACAAAGGCAAAGAAATAATCTCTAATATGATTAAGGTTGCAGCATTGACTAGGAAAGGATTTATTGCAGGTGATATATCTACAGTGATGAGTCCAAGAACTGTTATTCATTGGGCTGAAAACAGCCAAATTTTTAAAGATATAGGATACTCTTTCAGAGTAACTTTTCTGAATAAGTGCGATGATGTAGAAAAAAATACTATAGCTGAATATTATCAAAGATGTTTTGGAGAAGATTTACCAGAGTCCCTAATAAATATTCAGATTTAGATGGACAAAGACGAAAATTTAAAAGCAAAATTCAAACAAGCTCTAATTTCAACAGTTAAAGCAATATCCGAAGATTATAAAAATAATACTGAGATTGAACAGAAAAATAATAGTTCAAAAAACTATAATTTTTTTGAACTTGATAATTTAAATAACAAGTATGATTTTTTGAAATTTAGAGCAGAGACAGATTCAGAGGCATTAAAAAGAAAGTTTTCAAATAAGAAAATTTATTTAAAAAATTTACCAACAAAGCCAACCTTGAAAGCCTTGTATAATGTATCAGAAAAAATAAGGTATGAAAAACTTGGTACTAAAATGTTAAATGGAGTAAGTAAAAATTTAATAGAAAATTATAATTATAAAATATCTTTAAAAAGAAAAGATCAACTCAAATCTAAAGAAGACACCACAATAGCTGAAGCATTCGAGATTTATATGCTTAAAAATTTTTTTAATATAAAGACCAATAACATATGTGAAAAAATTTTATCTTTTTGGGAAGATGAATTTAGAAAAAGTTTTGGTAAACATTTGAATTATTTAAAGGAAAATTTAGAAGATCAAGAATTGTACAGCTCTAAGTTTGTTGAAATTTTAGAGGAGTTAGATTTTTTTGAAAAAGATGAAGAAGAGGAAAAAAATGAGGAAAATCAACAAGAAAATGAACAAAATAATCAACAAAATGCAGAATCTACAGATGACACTAATGATAAACAAGATCAAAATGAAACTGAAAATGAATCTATGTCTGACTCGGATTCTGATGTGAATGAATTCAGAATGGAAGAGCAGCTATTTGATACGGAAAGTGATCTGCAAAGTTCTGAGAATATCATTCAAAAGTTAAATAACACGAAAAGTGAAAATGAATACAGAGTTTTTACAAAAGAATTTGATGAAATTGAAAAAGCAGAAAATCTTGAGGAAGCAGGTGAAATTTTGAAATTAAGAAAAAATCTTGATCAGCAGTTAATAAATTTTAAAGATCTTATTATTAAACTTGCCAACAAATTACAAAGGCAACTTATGGCAAAACAAAATCGTTCATGGGATTTTGACCTTGAAGAGGGTTTGTTAGATAGTTCAAAGCTACCAAGAATAATTATAGATCCATATAATTCATTGTCTTTTAAAAAAGAAAAAGACCTCGAATTCAAAGATACCATTGTCAGCTTGTTAATTGATAATTCAGGTTCGATGAGAGGAAGACCAATAACAATTGCTGCTCTTTGTGCTGATATACTATCTAGAACATTAGAAAGATGTTCAGTTAAAGTTGAAATCCTTGGTTTTACTACTAAAAACTGGAAAGGTGGAAAATCTAGAGAAAAATGGAATAAAAATGGAAAGGCTAAAAATCCCGGACGTTTAAATGACTTAAGACATATTATTTATAAAAGTGCAGATAGCCAGTGGCGTCAATCAAAAAAGAATTTAGGTTTAATGCTTAAAGAGGGAATACTCAAAGAAAATATTGATGGTGAAGCAATTATGTGGGCCTACAATAGATTAAAAAAAAGAAAAGAGGAGAGAAAAATTCTTATGGTAATATCAGATGGTGCTCCTGTAGATGACTCTACTTTATCTGTTAATTCTGGTGATTATTTAGAGAAACACTTAAAAAAAGTAGTCAAACTTGTTGAAAGTAAACAAGAGATTGAAATTCTTGCTATAGGAATAGGACACGATGTTTCTAGGTATTATAGCAAGGCAATTAAAATAACAGATGTGCAAGAGCTAGGAGATGTAATGATTTCTGAATTAAGTAATTTGTTTAAAAATAATAAGGTTCTAAATTAAAGACCAATTAGATCCTTATTTTTCCACTTAATAATAACCTCGGCACCGTTTCTAGTTATAGAGTTTCTAAATGTTATTTTCGCATAATTTCTTTCTAACAAAGTTCCTCCTATAAATATTCCTAATCCTAGTCCGGATTTATTATCATAATTTCTTTCTTTTGTTCTGATATAAGGTTCCCCAATTTTATCTAAAATATCTTTTGGAAAACCATCTCCATCATCTTCAACTATTACTTCTGTGAATTCACTATTAGAATTAATAGTTATAAAAATTTTTTCTTTTGCAAATTTGTTTGCATTGCCTACGAAGTTTCTTAAACCATATATAATCTCTATGGATCTTTTAAATTTTATAGGGTTAGTATCTTGTTTATTTTGAAAAAAAAATTTTTTATTACTTATACTTTGAAATGATCTAATAATTTCACTTATGTAATTTGATAATGTGAGCTCATTCTCAATAAACTCATCATCAATATTTGGATTAATTGTTAGTCTTTTCAGAATTTGATTACACCTTTCAACTTGCTCAGTTAGTAGGATCATGTCCTTCTCAATATCCTTCTTTCCCTTTAATGTTTTGTATAATTCCTGGGTAATTAACTTAATTGTTGACAATGGTGTCGCAAGAGAATGAGCGGCGGCGGCGGCCTGCCCTCCCAAAGATACTAATTCATGCTCTTTTGCAATTAATTGTTGTATTTTATTTAGTGCATCTTTTCTTAAACTAGCTTCTTGACCAAAAGTAATTGCAAAATAATTAAGGAAAAATAACCCTATAATTAAGGAAATTGGAATTGAAAAATAAAAATACTCGTCAATTTGAGTCCTTTTTGGAAAAGGTAAAGAATTTTCCTCATAGAAGAAAGTAAGCGATATAATAGAGATTATGGTAATTAAAATTAATATATAATTAGTTTTTTTTTCTAAACTTAAAGATGCAAATACGCTTGGAATTATCAGAAATATAATAAAAGGATTAAGGACCCCTCCAGTAAGGTATAACAGTAGAGTAAGCTGTAAAATATCTAGAGTTAAAAAATTGAATGCAGTTCTATTAGAAAGTAAATTTTTATCATAAAAGCTAATTAAATAAATATTACTTATTATTCCTATCAAAATAATAATGTTTGATTTAATAAATGAAAATTCATAATTAAAAAAAAATGTAGCTATATTGATTGCAATAAATTGTCCTGTTATTGCTATCCATCTCAAATTAATGTAAGTTTTTTTATTTAATGAATAATTTTTAGAATTTCTTAAAAACTCCATTTAAATATCTAGATTTGATACATTTATTGCATTATCAACAATAAAATCCTTTCTTAAAGATACATCGTTACCCATCAATGTATGTATTAATTCCTGGTCTTTTTTTTGGTTTTTTGAGTACTGGACTTTAAGTAAGTTTCTTGTATCAGGGTTTAAAGTTGTATTCCAAAGTTCTATTGGATTCATTTCGCCCAGACCCTTAAATCTTTGAATACTAAGTTTAGATTTTTCTTCACTTAACATATTTTGATAATCTTTACTTTTTTTATTTAATTTTTTCATTTCCTTTGATTGATTTAATATATATTTTTCTAAATCTAATTCATCTTTAATATAAATACTCTTTGATCCTTTATTAATTTTAAATAACGGTGGCTGAGCTAAAAAAATGTTTCCATTTTCTATTAATTTGTTAAACGGTTTGTTATTAAAAAATGTCAATAACAATGCTCGTATGTGAGATCCATCAACATCAGCATCTGTCATAATTATAATTTTTCCATATCTAAGATCATCTATATCAAGTTCTTCTGCTTTTGGATCAAGCCCAAGTGCATTAATAAGTGTTACAATTTCGTTAGAGGACATCATCTTTGACAAAGATTTTGTTTTATAATCTATTATCTTTCCATTTTTTCCATTAAGTTCAGTAAATGTATTTAATATTTTTCCCCTAAGAGGAAGAACTGCTTGAAATTCTCTATTTCTCCCCTGCTTAGCTGAACCGCCAGCTGAATCTCCTTCAACTATAAATAGTTCTGTTCCCTCTTGTTTTGAATTTTGGCAATCAGCAAGTTTTCCTGGAAGTCCAGTAAGCTCTAATGCCCCTTTTCTTCTAACGCTTTCTCTAGCTTTTCTTGCGACGTCTCGTGCTACAGCCGCCTGGATAATTTTTGCAAGTACAATTTTAGCTACAGATGGATTTTGATCAAACCATATAGATAATTTTTCATTTATAAAGTTTTCTACAATATTCCTCACCTCTGAGGATACTAGTTTATCTTTTGTTTGAGATGAAAATTTAGGATCAGGGATTTTTATTGATAAAACGCAAGTTAGGCCTTCTTTAACATCATCTCCTGATAAGCTTACTTTGTTTTTTTTAAGCAGGTTTTGATCGTTTGCATATTTATTGATTACTCTTGTTAGTGCACTTCTAAATCCTAATAAGTGAGTACCACCATCTTTTTGATATATATTATTTGTAAATGGATATACATCCTCACTATATCCTGCATTCCATTTTATTGAACATTGAATATCAACGTTATTTTTTGACCCCTCCATATATATTGGTTTTTTAAATAATTCATTATCATTTTTATTTTTTAAACTTTCTCTTTTGCTATCTAAATATTCAACGAATTCTAATATACCACCGTCATATTTAAACTCTAAAGATTTTGTTTTTTTTAGTGAAAAATCGTTGAGTATAATTTTAATACCCTTGTTTAAAAAGGCAAGTTCTCTAAGTCTTTTTTCCAAAATCGAAAAGCTAAATTTTGTAGAGGAAAAAACTTCTTTTGATGGAGTAAAATTTATTTCAGTTCCATTATATTTGGATTTTCCTATTTGTTTAAGAGGCAATTTTGCATTACCATTCTTAAATTCCATAAAATATTTTTTTCCTTCTCTTTCAATATTAAGCTTTAAAGTTTGAGATAGAGCATTTACTACTGAAACTCCTACACCATGTAATCCTCCTGAAACTTTATAGGAGTCGTGATCAAATTTACCACC
>MDSZ01144572.1_pt1 | contig 10412 bp, 7 predicted proteins | sample 811201 | NCBI WGS metagenome assembly MDSZ01 (sample SAMN05326647, study PRJNA326480) | marine metagenome | isolation source: seawater | place: Indian Ocean: North | collected 2010
AAAATTGAAATTTGTTCTGTTCCACCAAAGTTATAGGGACCGGTCAAGTCACTTTTCATAAACCTCATCAAACCCTCTACTAAATCATCAACAAAACAAAATGATCTTGTTTGTTTACCATCTCCATTTATAGTCATCTCTTCATTTTTTAACCCTTGCATTATCAATGTTGCCATTACTCTGCCATCATTTATCGACATGTTTGAACCATAAGTATTAAAAATTCGCGCAATCTTTACGTCAAGGTTAAACATTCTTTTGTAATCATATGTTAGTGTTTCTGATAATTTTTTTGCTTCCGCATAGCAAGCTCTAGTATCTAAATGATTGATATCTCCGATAATATTTTCCTTTTGAGGGAGAGTCCTAGGATTTCCATATATTTCGCTACTACTTGCCAAAAGAAATTTTGCATTATTTTTTTTTGCTAATTCAAGCATTTTTGATGTTCCAATGAATGCCAGTTTATTTGTTTTAACTGGATTTTTAACATATTCAGAGGGAGAGGCACTGCATGCAAAGTGCCAAATATTATCAACTTCCATTTCAAAATCATTCAAAACTGAATTTTTAATAAATGAAAATTTTTTGTTATTTATTATATTTTTTAAGTTGGACATTTTTCCTGAACTTAAGTCATCCAAACAAATCACATTTTCATCATTTTTTATAAGATAATTACAAATATGAGACCCTAAAAAACCAGCACCGCCTGTTACTAAATTAAGCACTAGTTATAAAAAAAACCTAACTTAATTCTATTAATTAAATTTAAAAATTATTTTTAGTTTTTTTATTTTTAATATTATTTAATTTCAAATAAAAAATTTGTATCAAAAAATTTTATGTTTCTTTTTATAAAAAGACCAACCACTTTTACATATCTCAAAAAGATCTCTTTTAATTCTCCAATTAAGTTTTGAAGTGATTAATTTTGTATCTGCAACTAATCTAGAAACATCACCTTCCCTTTTATCTGCAAATTCAAAAGGTATATTGCACTTATTGGTATCTTCAAATGTTTTTAGGAGTTCAAGAACTGAAGTACCCTTCCCAGAACCAACATTAAAGATTAAAAATTCTTTTTTAGTAATTAAATGTTCATAAGTCAAAAGGTGCGCTTCTGATAAATCCATCACATGTAAATAGTCTCTAATACATGTTCCATCTTTAGTAGGCCAATTTTTGCCATATAAAAATATTTTCTCTTTTTTCTTTGCTGCTACATCGCATATTTTTGGAAATAGATTTTCAAGATTAGATTTAGGAAATTCTCCTAATATCCCAGAAGGATGAGCACCTGCAGGATTAAAATACCTTAAAATTCCTATTCTCCAATTCTTTTTACTTTTTGATAAATTTTTAAGAATATTTTCTACAGCTAATTTTGTAGATCCATAAGGATTGCAAGGATTTAGTTCTGTATGCTCATCTAATAGATTATTTTTTGATTCTCCATAAACTGTCGCACTACTGCTAAAAACAATATTCATACAATTATTATTTTCCATAATTTCTAAAAGATTAATCGTCCCATTCACATTAAAATCCCAATATAGAAGAGGCTCATTTATAGAAATTTGAATACTTTTTAATCCTGCAAAATGGATGACCCCTGTTATTGGCTTTCCTATCGACTTATTTCTATGGAACACTTCAGAGAGTAATTTTTTATTTCTAATATCTCCTTTTACAAAGGAAAATTTTTTGATTAAATCAATATTTTTTTCTCTTAGCAAAGCTTGAATTTTATAAAAAGTTTTAAGTTCACTATTAATTAATAAATCATAAGCTATGACTTCATAACCGTTTTCAAGAAATAATAAACAGGTATGACTTCCAATATAACCCAAGCCTCCAGTGATAAGTATTTTACTCATTCTTAAATTTAAAAATAAAATTTTTTTAATTATAAGCAAGCATATAAAAGTATATTTAATTCATGTCTTTTTTGCTCCATATAGTAAAATTAAACTATTTATTATATGAAAGTTTTAGTTACTGGAGCAGCAGGTTTTATAGGATTCCACTTATGTAAGCGTCTTTTAAAAGAGGGTAATAATGTTTTAGGTATTGACAATATAAATTCTTATTACGATGTTGAATTAAAAAACTCAAGAATTAATTTATTGCAAAAAGATAATCTTGATGGAGGATTCAATTTTAAAAAAGGTTCACTTGAAGATGAGATTTTTTTGGATCAAATATTTTGTAAGTATAAACCTAATTTAGTAGTTAATTTAGCTGCGCAAGCAGGAGTAAGATTTTCTATAAAAAATCCCTCCGCGTATATCCAATCAAACATTGTTGGTTTTGGAAATATTTTAGAGTGTTGTAAGAAACTAAAAGTTGAGCACTTAATATATGCCAGTAGTAGTTCAGTATATGGAGGTAATACCAAATTTCCTTTCTCTGAAAATGATTCTGTGGATCATCCAGTAAGTTTATATGCAGCCACAAAAAGATCAAATGAACTAATGGCACATACTTATAGTCATCTATATAATTTACCAACGACCGGATTAAGATTTTTTACTGTTTACGGTCCTTGGGGAAGACCTGATATGGCGTTATTTATTTTCACGAAATCAATCATTGAAGGCACACCAATTGAGGTTTTTAATAATGGCAATATGGTTAGAGACTTTACATTTATAGATGATATAGTTGAAGCAATTTCTTTATTAATTACAAAAAAGCCTGTTAAGGAAGATTCTTTTAATTCCTCTAAACCACTTCCATCAAAAAGTTGGGCTCCATATAGAATATTCAACATTGGCAACTCAAATCCAGTATCTTTAATAACCTATATTGAAGCTATTGAAAAATCCTTAAATTTAAAGGCAAATAAAAATTTTGTAGACATTCAGCCTGGTGACGTAAGTAAAACTTTTTCGGATACATCATTACTAGAAAACTGGATTAAATTCAAACCCTCTACCAGTATTGAAGATGGAGTTGATAGGTTTATTAAATGGTATAAAAACTATTACAAAATAATCTAAATAATAAAATTTACTAAAATTAAAATGATTTTACCAAATTTAGATGAATTAATAATTGCAATAGTTGGAATAGGCTATGTAGGTTTACCTCTTGCAATGGAATTTTCATCAAAAGAAAAATGTCTAAGGACTAAATCAAAAATTTCGAGGAAAATCATTGCTTATGATGTTAATGAAGCAAGAATTAATGATTTAAAAAATGGACTAGATAGAACAAATGAGTTTAGTAAAGAAGAAATTGAAAAAAATACAAATATACATTTCAGTTCAAACATAGAAGATATTTTTAATGCCGATGTTTTCATTATTACTGTTCCTACTCCTATAAATAAATTAAACAAACCTGATTTAGCATTTATAAAAAAAGCAAGTTCTGAAGTTGGTTTTGCTATAAAAAAAAGAAAAGTAATAAAAAAAGAACAGAAAGAAGTACCAGTTATAATTTATGAAAGTACAGTTTACCCCGGAGCTACTGAAGAAATATGTGTACCTCTGATAGAATTGAATTCAGGTCTTAAATTAAATAAGGATTTTTTCTGTGGTTATAGTCCAGAAAGAATAAACCCGGGAGATAAAAATAGAAAAATCTCATCTATTATAAAAATTACAAGTGGATCAAATAATGAAGCTGCTGAATTTATAGATAATTTATATGCTTCTATTATAAAAGCAGGTACTTTTTCTACAAAATCAATAAAGATTGCTGAAGCTGCAAAAGTAATTGAAAATACTCAAAGGGATCTAAATATTGCCTTAGTTAATGAATTTTCTATGATATTTAAACTTTTAAATTTAGATACTCTAGAAGTCTTAGAAGCAGCCAGAACTAAATGGAATTTTCTTGACTTCAAACCTGGGTTAGTAGGTGGACATTGTATAGGTGTTGATCCATACTACTTAACTTATAAATCAGAAGAGATGGGCTATTCTCCAGAAATTGTTCTCGCAGGTAGAAAAATTAATAACTTTATGCCGACTTGGATTACTGATTTAATTTTTAATGAAATGATAAAAAGAAATATTCCTAATGAAAAATGCGAGATGATAATCTTGGGCGGCACTTTTAAAGAGAATTGTCCAGACTTTAGAAACAGTAAAATTCATGAAATGATTGCAATTTTTAAAAACCAAAATATTAATTTAACTATTATTGATCCCTATTTAACATCTGATGTAGCAGTTCAATTTAACTGTACAACTGATCAAAAAATCCCAACGAATAAAACTTTCGATGTAATTATATGTGCTGTTTGTCATAATGAATTTTTAGATATTGAAGAATCAGAGTGGCGAAATTTGTTAAATAAAAATCATATTATTTTTGATTTAAAAGGATTTGTACCACCTAGTTTGAATCCATTAAGACCTTAATTTTATAAAAACATCAACTATTAATTATTAAATGAAATTTTTAAATAAAAAAAACATTACAAATAAAAATATTTCGAGTATTAGTTTGATATTAAAACTATGGAAATTATTGAAATCAAAAAGAAAAAAACAATTAATTGGATTGTTGTTAATAATGTCAATTAGCGGGATTAGTGAAATAATATCAATAGCAAGTTTTATTCCATTCATAAATTCATTACTTGACTCGAATGTATTATTTGACAATAAGTATATAAATTTTTTATCGACCACTTTTAATTTATATTCTCAAAATTCATTGATCTTCTTAACAACTTTTATTTTCATTTTGTTCGTTATGATTTCTACGATGATAAGACTATTAAATATTTGGCTAAACTCTAGGATGACCGCGATTATTGGTAGTGATATTAGTATTAAAGCTTTCAAGGGAATTATTTATCAACCGTATATTTTCTCAACATCAAAAAATAGTAGTGAATTAATATCAATTCTTAATACTCAATTAGATTTTACCGTTGCAGCTATAAGTCTAATTCTCAGAATAATAACAAATCTTACTATATTATTTATTATTGGATTTGGACTTTTATTTCTTGATTTTCAATTAGCTATTTTTAGTGGTTTTTTCATAATAACTCCATATTTGCTAATAACCATTTATACAAAAAAAAGAGTTTATAAAAACAGTTCCGTAATAAATTATTCTTTGATTAACAAGGTAAAAACTATACAAGATAGTTTAAACATGAATAAAGAAATAATAATTAATGAACTGCATAATAATTTTATTAAGAGATATAAAAGCAATGAAATACTTTTAAGAGAAAAACTGACTGAGAACAATTTCTTGTCAATGTTTCCTAGATACACTATGGAGGGAATTGGTATAACATCAATTGCAATTTTGGCTGCAATTTTTACAAATATACGATCAAGTGGAGAGAACTTAATTCCATTTCTGGGAGCCTTAACATTGGCTGCCCAACGTTTAGTTCCTACACTTCAACAGATATATGCTGGATTCGCAAACATAAGAGGTTATTCATCAGCAATTAACTCAGTAATCAATACTTGTTATCTTGAGATTCCAAATAATTATCTGACAAATAATAAACAAAAATTTGTTTTTCAGAAAAATCTTTATCTAAAAAATATTTCTTTTTCATTTGGTAAGAATGAGGATAAAAAAATCCTAGAAAATATCAATCTTGAGATCCTTAAGGGCGATAAAATTGGAATTATTGGTGCTACGGGATCTGGGAAAAGCACTCTCGTAAATTTAATATCAGGTTTCATCACACCTAAAACTGGTTCCATCATCTTAGATAATAAATTTATAATTTACGATTCTAAAGAAAATAATTTAAGGTCATGGTATCATTTAATATCTCATGTACCTCAGCAAATATATTTAAAAGATGGAACTATCTGGGAGAATATATCATTAGCTAACCAAATGCAAAATGTTGATCAAAAAAAATTATTTTGGGCTGCGGAAAAAGCAGAAATTCTAGAATATATAAAAAATAGTAAATTAGGTTTTAATACAATAGTAGGAGAAAAGGGAATTAAATTAAGCGGTGGTCAATGTCAGAGAATAAGCATCGCAAGAGCACTTTACAAAAATTGCGACGTCTTATTATTAGATGAGTCAACAAGCTCACTTGACGTAGAAACAGAAAAACTAGTAATTAACAATTTAATGAATCTAGATAATAATATGACAATAATTTTCATAGCTCATAGATTAAGTACATTATCAAAATGCTCAAAAATTATTGAAATTAAAAATGGAAAGATCGATAATATTCATACTCCAAAAAGTCTTGGAATTGATAAATAAATAAAGAGACTTTTATGAAAACTAACAAAAAATATGACTAAAAAAAGCAAAACTTTTTATATTAATAAAAGGAAAATTGGCATTAATCACCCTACATATTTTATTGCCGAAATAGGATCTAATTTTGACGGAGATATTAATAGAGCTAAAGACCTTATTTATTTAGCTAAGGAAAATGGAGCCGAGGCAGCAAAATTCCAACACTATACAGCAGAAGATTTAGTCAGTGATTTTGGATTTAAATCTCTCAGCAAAGTAAAGTCTCATCAATCAAATTGGAAGTCTTCTGTATTTGATACTTATAAAAAAGCAAGTTTAAATAAAGATTGGACAGAAGAATTAAATAAGACTTGTAAAGAAGTTGGGATAGAATTTATGACTAGTCCTTACTCATTAGAATTAATAGAGTATGTAAATAAATATGTAAACTCTTTTAAAATTGGTTCTGGAGAAATTACATGGCTAGAAGCTATAAAATTAATGGCTTCAAAAAGAAAGCCTATTTTATTAGCAACTGGCGCATCAACTGAAGATGATGTAATAAAAGCCGTGAGAATTATCGAAGAGTTTACTAATGAAATTGTCATAATGCAATGCAATACAAACTATACAGGCAATAAAAAAAACTTAAAACATATACATTTAAATGTTCTTAAGAAATATAAAAAATTGTTTCCTAATAGTATTTTAGGGATAAGCGATCATTCCCCTGGATTTGTTTCAGTGCTTGGCTCAGTAGCCTTAGGAGCAAGAGTAGTAGAAAAGCATTTTACTGATGACAATTCAAGAACTGGGCCAGATCATTCTTTTGCTATGGACATAAAGTCATGGAAAGAAATGATTTGCCATACCAGAGATTTAGAATCAGCTTTAGGGAATGAATCAAAAGAAATAGAAGCAAACGAAATTGAAACTAAAATACTTCAAAGAAGATCAATAAGAGCAAAAATAAATTTGAAATCTGGAGATATAATATCAAGAGAAAATATTACTTTTCTCCGACCTTGTCCTAATGATGGATTAGAACCAAATTCATTTGAAAAAATCAAAGGCAAGAAATTAGTAAATGATATTTCAGAGGGTGACATTATTCGCTATGTAGATTTATCCTAGAACATGTTTAATAAAAACTATGATTAAACAAAGTGATAGAGTTTTAATAACTGGAGCATGTGGTTCTGTAGGTTCTGAATTGGTTAAAAGTCTTCTAAACATTGGTTGTACAGTTTGTGCTTTTGATAACTCAGAAGATAGATTATTTAAATTAGATCAAGATATAGATAAAAATTTTAGAAGTCAAATTAGACTATTTTTTGGAGATATAAGAGACTTTGACAGGTTAAATATGGCTTTTAAAGGTGTTGATATAGTTTTCCATTGTGCTGCATTAAAACATGTTTATTTATCAGAATACAATCCCTTTGAGGCAATAAAAACAAACTTAAATGGAGTGAACAATGTCATAAAAGCCGCATTAGAAAATAAAGTAAGCAAAGTTCTTTTTACAAGTAGCGATAAAGCAGTTAATCCTACTAGTACTATGGGTGCGACAAAGCTCATTGGAGAAAGACTTTTCATAGCTGCAAATAACTATTCAGGAAGTAATCAAACTAGATTTTCGTGCGTAAGATTTGGAAATATTTTAAATTCGAATGGTTCTGTTTTAAAAATATTCAAATCTCAACTAAGAGAGGGGAAATTCTTAAGTATAACTTCAACAAAAATGTCTAGATTTTTTATTACTAAAGAAGAAGCCATAAAATTATGTCTTTTATCTTGTAGTGATATGTTAGGCGGAGAAATATTTGTTTTATATATGGGGAGTGCCAACATTCTCGATATTGCTAAATTAGCCGCAAACACAAATGAACCTAAAATAAAAGAAATAGGATTAAAAGCAGGCGAAAAATTGTATGAAGAATTAGTTACTGATTTAGAGGCAGAAAGAACTATTAAGTTAAAAAATTACTTTCTTATTATTCCTGAAACATTAGATATTCTTCCTGAGAAAATAAAAGTTTTATATAAAAAATTTGATTCCTATCCAAGATTAAATAAGGCAATTAGATCTGATGATCAAAATGGGATTAAATTAGATTTAGATAAATTAAAATCTCAAAATTTATAATTTAAATTTAACAATTCATGGAAACAGAAGACAAAAAAGCTTATATCACTTATCTCTCAGATTCATATGAAAAAGTTAGTAAGGAATTCTTTAAAAATAATGATTTTCATACTTCAAAACTTAAAAATTCAATAAATTTGTTCACAAAAGAAAGTTTAGAAGAAAGGATACCTAAGCCTAAAAGATTAGAAGTATATGCACTTCTATCTGGAATATCTTTTGAACATTCATTAAAATCAAAATTATCTAAAATTCAAATTGAAATTAATAACATAATTAAAGAAAATTTAAAGTATTTTGTTTTGCCAGATAACTTAGGTTTAGAACATTGCGTTTTTAAATGGCCAAATGAGGATTGGAATGAAACTAAAGAAAAAATAATAATTGAATTATTAAAAATTTATCCTTTTGAACCATTCCTATTAGAAATAATTGGAATACAAATACATTCTGATGGATGTATTATCGCTAAAGGTTATGACAAATCAATGAGGATGAAAAATATTAGGCGTTTTTTAAAAGAAAATTTAGATTTTTATCCAAATAGACAGTCTGAGTGGTCGCATATCCCTTTGGGAAGAATTTTAGAGCCTATAGGCTCAAAAAAGTATGAAGCACTCAAAGTATTTGCGAAAAGATATAAGAATCTAAAAATAACCTCTACTCTTGTTAGAGAGTACAAGTTTGTATTTGAAAAAAGATGGTATATGGAGGAAAAAGAAATTATTAAATCTATTGGAGTATAATTTTGAAAATTTAAATTTGTTTTGAATATTATTGCAATTATACAAGCAAGAATGGGCTCTTCTAGACTTAAAGGTAAAAGTCTTAGCAACATTTGCGGAGAACCTCTTCTTTTAAAAGTTATAAAACAAGTAAAAGGTTCCTCCCTCATAACAGATTGCATAGTAGTTACAACTAATCTTGTTGAAGATAATGCCATAAAAGACCTTTGCCTAGAAAACAACTGCAAGGTTTTCAGGGGTAATAAAGATGACGTATTAAGTAGATATTCAAAAGCTGCTGAAATTACAAATTCAGATGTTGTAGTACGCATTACTGGAGATTGTCCACTTATTGCCCCTGATACAATTGATGAAGTTATTAAAGAATTTCTAAACAAAAAGTGTTCTTATGCTAGCAATACATTTCCCTATACTCGTTCAGAGGGTCAAGATGTTGAAGTTTTTAGTGTAGATACATTAGAGTACACATTTAAAAATGCTTTTGAAGAAATTGATAAAGAGCATGTCACTCTTTTTATGAAAAAGAATAGATTAATATCTAAAATTAATGTATCCCACCAATATTTTGCTTTTACAGATCTTAAATTATCAGTTGATTACAATGAGGACTTAAATTTTGTAAGGAGAATTTGGAGTAATCTAGAAAAAGAATTCTCTAAAAAGGAATTCTATACCTATTCTGAAATCGTTATGGCATTAAAAAAAATAGAAAATATTAAAAGTAAAAATATAGTTAATGATGGCTTATACATGTCAATTCTAAATTCAACAAATGATGCCCCTGCAGAACCCCTTTCTCTTTTAAAGAGTTTGATGTTGTTGGATGAAAGCAATAAATATATTCCAGGGGGGGCACAAACATATTCAAAAAGTTGGAGGCCTCATATCAAGGGAGTAAGCCCAATTTTTTTAGAATCTGGCAAGGGTTCAATAGTAAAAGATGTTGATAATAATGAGTTCGTTGATCTTATTCAAGGCTTATTACCAAATATTCTTGGTTACGCCAATGATGAAATAAACAAGACCATAACTGAAATAGCAAAAAAAGGACATAGCTTTTCTTTACCTCATAAACTAGAAATTGATTTAGCAAAAAAATTATGCCAAATAATTCCTTGCGCGGAGAAGGTTAGATTCGGTAAAAATGGTTCTGATGCTACAGCTGGGGCAGTTAGAGTAGCAAGAGCTTATACCGGGAAAGAAAATGTAGCCGTATGTGGCTATCATGGCTGGCAAGATTGGTTTATAGGATCTACATCTCGAAAAGCAGGAGTACCCAAAGGCACTATAGATTTAGTACATACTTTTAAATATAA
>MDSZ01172930.1_pt1 | contig 10412 bp, 10 predicted proteins | sample 811201 | NCBI WGS metagenome assembly MDSZ01 (sample SAMN05326647, study PRJNA326480) | marine metagenome | isolation source: seawater | place: Indian Ocean: North | collected 2010
ATTCAAAAACTCAACAGACTCACACTTCATAACCATCAAGGTGTCGTTGCTCAACTGAGCGAAATTTCATTTCACTCACTAGAAGATCTTGTAGAGACTCATCAAAACAATGGACTCTTTGTTCTTTTAGATGGGATTACGGATACCCGAAATATAGGTGCAATCATTCGCTCGGCGGCAGCTGCCAAAGCCTCTGCTGTCGTGATTCCAACCAGTGGATCGGCGCAAATCACTGGAGAAACGATTAAAACCTCCGCAGGTGGGGTCTTTCAGGTTCCCATTTGTCGAGTCAGTCACCTCAAAGACGCACTCTACCAGTTGCAGTCCTACGATATCCAATCGATCGTAGCCGATGAAAAGGCAGAGCAAAGTCTTTTTGACTTCGACCTAACAAGCTCTATCGCAATCGTTATGGGATCTGAAGATAAAGGGGTTTCACAAGGGGTTAGAAGACTCTGTTCACATACAGCAAAACTTCCCATTCTTGGAAACATGAATTCCTATAATGTTTCGGTAGCTGCCGGAATGTTTCTCTATGAAACCATGAGACAGCGGCTGAAGTCCTAAATCCTTATCTTTAGTACATGAATTCTCCTCTTGCAGAACGCATGCGCCCGCAAACACTCGATGATTTTATAGGTCAAGAGCATTTGGTCGGTCCAAAGGGAGTTTTGGCGTCGTATAAAGATCAAAATCTGATTCCTTCCCTCCTCTTTTGGGGGCCACCAGGCGTGGGTAAAACGACCTTAGCTCAACTCATCGCTAAAGATCGTCCTTTTAAGCAGCTCAGCGCAATTGAATCAGGAGTTAAAGAGGTGCGGGCAGTCATCCAGCAGGCCAAGCGTCAAGACAGTTTGTTTTCAGCTGAAAAACGTACAGTTTTATTTATCGATGAGATTCATCGCTTTAGCAAGTCGCAACAAGACGCTTTGCTTGGAGCCGTTGAGAAAGGGTGGGTTACACTTATCGGAGCAACGACCGAAAATCCGAGTTTTGAGGTTATTCCAGCACTGCGTTCACGATGCCAGTTATACATCCTCGAACCACTGACCAAAAAACACCTCATTTCGATTCTAAACCAAGCGATTTCTAAAGACGAGCAATTGCAACAGAAATCGATTGCACTTAAAGAAACAGATGCTCTTCTTCGATATTCAGGTGGTGATGCACGACGATTGCTCAACCTTTTTGAACTGTGTGTGCTAGCCAGTAGAACTAAAAAAGTAATCCTAAAAAATACGTTTGTTGCCCAAATCGCCCAACAAAATACAGCCCAATACGACAAAGGCGGGGAGAAACATTACGATATCATTTCTGCCTTTATCAAATCTATACGTGGGAGTGACCCAAATGCGGCAGTGTATTGGCTTGCTCGGATGCTTGAAGGAGGAGAAGAAATCAAGTTTATTGCCCGTCGTTTGGTGATTCTGGCCAGTGAAGACATTGGAAATGCCAACCCAACAGCTCTTGTCTTGGCACAAAGTTGCTTTGAGGCAGTACACACAATCGGAATGCCAGAGGCTCGAATCCTATTGAGTCAATGTGCCATTTATCTTGCAAGCTCTCCAAAAAGCAATAGCAGTTATGAAGCGATATTAAAAGCCCAAAAACTTGTTTCTGAGACAGGAGATTTGACAGTTCCCCTACCCTTGCGAAATGCACCCACAGAACTGATGAAAGAACTCGACTATGGCAAAGACTATAATTATGCTCATCATTATGATGGGAATTTTGTCGATATGGAATTTATGCCAGAACAGCTCTCAGGCCATAAATTGTATATTCCAGGAAACAATCCGAGAGAAAACGAGATGAAATCTTTTCTTGAATCGCGCTGGAAAGACAAGTATAAACCCTAAAGGATTTCTAGTAATCTCTCTAAATCATCAATCATTACACAATCATTGTGTGGGGTTTCCCCTGCTACTGCAAAATGAATGGCATGCATTCCGACTTGCAGCGCACCAAGTATATCTGCCTCATAGCTGTCCCCGATCATAACAGCTCTAGATGGTTCACAGTTTGCATCACGCAGTGCCTTTTCAAAAATTAATGGGTTGGGTTTTTTGACACCAACAGACTCTGAATCTGTCACAGTACTAAAGTATGGCGTAAGACCCGCATTTCTCATCTTGAAGTGTTGTACCTCTCGAAATCCATTGGTAATGATATGTAACGAATACCGTTCTTTGAGTTTATCCAACACTTCGATAGCACCAGGAAAAAGATGGTTGTGTTCAGGAAGATTTTGAATATAGGCATCTGCTAAAGTGAAAACCATGTCGTCATCAATAGAAATTTCCAATTGATCGAAAGTGTCTTTTATTCGTCGATATCGAAGGGTTTCTTTGTCCATTCGTTGTTCTCTAAAAGCTTTCCAATACTCTAAATTTAATGGCACATAAACCTTTAAAAAATCGTCTAATCTGACAGGGATTTGATAGTCGATTAATAGCTGATCAAAAGTGAGTGCAGAGTTTTTTTCAAAATCCCAGAGGGTGTGGTCTAAATCAAAAAAAAGATCGGTAATGGTTTCTTTATTTATCATAGCTTTCCAAAAATTCGGTAAACATTCTCTTCCACGCCTTATTTTTCATCCGTTCATCCATAATCGTATTAGTCAGCACTAGGGTCAATGGTGTGCCATACTCGCTATTGTAGGTTTTACACTGTTCCAGTAGTCGTCTCGCTTTACGTGGAGAACGATTTGCTCGAAGTATAGCCTCATGAGCGACAACAGGATGGATGAATAAGTTTGACCGCTGCTCTTTACTGAGGTTATAAAACTGAAAAGGAAAGCCAGTTCCCGCTCGATAGCCGAGATAATCTACAAACTGTAAGGAGTAGTCATTGGCAAATCCCAATTTCGCAAATTGGTCATAAGTTGTTGGAAAGCGAAGGCGTACCAAATATTGTCGGATATCTTTTAGAGGATGATGTATGATTTCGCTCAATCGGTTGACTTCAATCTGAAGCAGTTGGGGTTGATCAGTGGATTGATAGGAGGCCAAAAGAGATGTGGATACATAGTCCGCAACATCTTTAATCTTTTCTAGAAATCGATGTTTGAAAATCGAGATATTTCGATCATGTGCACTTGGCTGAGCAAACATAAACATCACTTTAGTTGGTATATTTGTTTTTTGATGTAAGGCAATCCAAGATTTATAAATATCATAGGGGTCTGGCCGAAACGATAGGCGTACAGCAAAACGTTCAAAAAGTTTAACAAAGCGAAGGTTAAAAAAATCAAACCCACTTTCAACTAAAGTTCGAAGCATGCTTTTTGATTTATAAGCAAAAGCCTCTGGAACCTCGAGAATGGTTTGAAGTCTTCGTGTTGGGGGTTTGACAAGAATTTCTGGAAAAAATTCTGTAAAGCAATCCAAAAATTGTCGTGCCCATATATCAACTACAGGTTTATTTGCGAACTTATGTTTGCCCGCTAGAGAACCACTGGTATAAAACCGATTCATATCATCTTTCAAGTGCGGGATATGTTCTTCGTAGCGAGCTAACAAATAGAAAGTAGCTGCAAAAATATCATAGGGTATCGAACTTTCTTTATCACATGAAAAAAAGACAGGCGTTGTTTGCCAACGACTGATTTTGATGTCTTGTTCCTTTACTCCCTGCTCAAACAATAAAGCGTTTGCTTGAACAAAAAATTCGTTACCAAGCTTTTGATTCGTGTATGAAAACTTAGGTCCGTTATGTGCAATAAACGTTTCCAGCACATTCGTAATTTGAATAGAATTGTTCGTGTAAGTTTCAAAAAAATGTGTAAACACATAGCGTACACGAGCATTCAATTGATGGGTATAGATCAGTATCATTTACAGCTGTCCTTCATCGGCAAAGCTAAAATACGTGTTTTCTGTAATGATAAGGTGATCAAGGAGGCGGATGTCAAGATTTTTTCCAGCTTTTTCAAATTTTTTGGTTAATGAGTGATCCTACTGGCTTGGTCTTGGATGCCCCGAGGGATGGTTATGCGCAAGTATCATGGCAACGGCCTGAAGCGCAAGTGCCCGCTTAAAGGCAAGTCGCATATCAACTGAAGTTTGCGTTATGCCGCCACGACTGAGTTGCTCATGGCTAAGTACTGCATGTTGTTGGTTGAGGTAGATTACCCAAAATTCTTCATGCTGAAGATTTCCAAGATGAGGTTGAAGAAAATCAAAAACCGACTGGCTGCTGCTGAGATGAATGCGGTTGAGGGGGGTTTGCTTATGGCGGCGTACCAATTCAAAAGCCGCTGCGAGACGAGTGGCCTTGGCGAGTCCAACTCCGTGAAATTCGCACAACTCTTCTAAACTACATTGTACCAACTGATCAAGATGATTATCGTACTGAGCCAACATGCGTTGGGCAAGCATAACCGCGGACTCATTGGGCGTACAAGAACCGAGCAAAATTGCGAGGAGTTCAGAACTAGTAAGACTTTTATGACCAAATTTGACCAACTTTTCTCTTGGTCGATCATCGGGGGCCCACCGGCTGATGGGAAAACGTGTGTTCATTGGGGACTTACTATGCTTAAAGATAGAAAAATCCGCTGTCAATCAACCAAACTGTGAAAATCAAGACCTCCAAAATGCCCAGAACTCATCATCAATACGATTGATGCGGGTTGTTGTTGAAGCCAGTTTAATAGGGTTTTTTTATTGTAGAAAACATATAATGATCGGTGGGAAAAGGCATTGCGGATTGTCTCCTCATCAAGCGGATCCTTCCCCTTGGCTTTTCGAGACTCGTCATCGATAAAAACAACTGCAATATCTGTATGGGCAAGGCAATTGGCGTAGGTATGGATAAAACTGGAATCCAAACTACTAAATGTATGAAGCTCCAAACAAGCTAAAAAAAGGTCATTTGGGAATTGTTCACGCACAGCTTTCGTCGTTGCTTGAACCTTACTGGGAGCATGTGCAAAATCACGATAGATGCGCTTTCCAGGACGATCAGCAAAAAGCTCCAAGCGTTTTGAAGCACCAGAAAAGGAAGGGATAGACTCATAAAACATAACTGGCTCAATCCCCAATTGGGTGCAGACAAGAAGTGCTCCAGAGAGATTACTCATATTGTGTTGGCCGAAAATTTGCAATGGTATCGGTCCTTCATCTGACTCCAGTTGGGTTTGTCCATTGTCCACAGTGGATGGGTGCGTTTGATAAGGAATCTTTCGAATCGGATGTTTGGAAGTGGCAACTAACTCTTCAAGGATTTCATCTTCCTGGTTATAAATCAAAATTCCTCCAGCTGTCATGGTCTCGATAAACAGCTTAAACTGCTCTACGTACTCTGCCTTGGTGGGAAATACATTGACATGATCCCAAGCAATTCCGCTTATTAATGCAATATTGGGTTTATAAAGATGAAATTTCGGTCGACGATCAATGGAAGAGGAGAGATATTCATCTCCTTCTAAAACAACAAATTCGTTATCCTCCGTGAGATGCGTCATGATATCAAATCCCTCGAGCTGGGCTCCCACCATATAGTCCACAGACAAATCCCAATAATCCAGCACATGAAGGATCATGGCGGTAATGCTGGTTTTACCATGACTGCCTCCAATAACAATTCTTGTTTTCTCTTTGGTCGCTTCGTAAAGATACTCTGGATAGGAGTAAACAGGAAGAGACAATGCCTTAGCTGCCAGAAGTTCGGGGTTATCTGCTTTGGCGTGCATCCCTAAAATTATGACATCAATACTCTCGTCAATCCGACTAGCATCCCAACCGAAAGAATGCGGAAGCAAGCCCTCTTTTTCAAGACGTGAACGAGAAGGTTCATAAATCGCATCATCGCTTCCCGTCACTCGATTTCCTTTTCGATGTAATGCAATGGCCAAATTGTGCATGGCACTACCACCGATCGCAATAAAATGTATCCGCATTAGTTTGGCTTTATATTACGAATATAGGAAGATAAAGGGTCATAGGTTTCTAGAAAAGTATCGATTTCAGCGACTTCTTCAATTATGGGATTTAGCAGCAGTGGGTTGTCATTGTTAAACTCAGCCAGACGATAGCGGGCAAATACAGGTGGATATTGATCTCCAGGGTTGGCGTTGGCCAGAAAATCATTCAATAATTTTTTCGCACGTTTGTTGTCATCAAAGTAATGACCGGAAATCATTGCAAGCTCGTACCGACTGTCATTGACTTCAAATTGATGTTTGGAATCATGAAAGGCCATTTGAGCTTGTTGATCGAAAACAGATTGATCGTTGGTCTTTATGGCATAGATTACCCCTGCTAAAGCACCCTCGAGTGGATTGATCAACTGAATGGCTTTTAACTGTTGCTTTGCTTTGGCTTTGCTTCCCCCTAACAAACGAGGGAGTCCAAGATAGATGTTGAGCAATGCGCGTCGAGCGTCAATAGCATTTGGCTGCAGTCGAACAGCTGCTTCGAAGCTCGTTCGGAGTTGTACGACATAACGCAAAGAACGAAAACTTGGTGTGCCAGATAACAAAAACCCAGCAGAGGCACCCCGTCCAAATTGATAGACGAATCGGTTTGGATTTCGATCACAGAGTTCGTCATAAAAAGAAAGTGCTTCAGAATATCTGCGATCCTGAAGATAGATATTGGCTAAAGTCAGTTTTTCTGCATCAGAAAGTGTAGAAACAGAGCGATTGGAAAGCTTGTCCATGACCATTTGCTGCTCCTGATTTAACGGAGTTAGCGGAAACAGTTCATTTGGTGGTCGCTGCGCACAAAGCACCATAGTCCACAATAGAAATCCTATGTATTGAGAGCGTCCCATAAGCGGTCTTTGAGTTGTGTTAACCCCTTTTGAGCGACTGATGAAATGAATAAAATGTCATCATTGGGAAATGTTTTTTCGACAAGGGTTTTCATTTCCTGTTGAAGCTCATCATCTAAAAGATCGCTTTTCGAAATCCCAATGACATAATTTTTATCAAGTAACTCTGGATTATAGGTTTTGAGCTCTCCTCGAAGTATGGAAAACTGCTCGAGCAGGTCATCAGCATCAGCGGGTATAAGGTATAGTAAAACGGCATTTCGTTCGATATGTCGTAAAAAATAGTGCCCAAGACCTTTGCCTTCAGAAGCCCCTTCAATGATTCCAGGGATATCAGCCATCACAAAAGAACTGTAATCGCGTTGTCTCACGATCCCCAAGTTGGGTTTGAGTGTGGTAAACTCATAATCTGCAATTTTTGGTTTGGCTGCAGTGAGTGCTGCCAAAAGTGTGGATTTCCCTGCATTGGGAAAGCCAACAAGCCCCACGTCAGCCAAAACCTTAAGTTCTAACGTAAAATTGCCCTCTTTTCCAGGCAATCCCGATTGGGCATAGCGAGGGGTTTGATTGGTTGGGCTCTTAAAATGCCAATTTCCACGTCCACCTTTACCGCCTCGAATTGCTACAAACTCATCTTCGTCTATGATTTCGGTCAACTTTTCTCCACTATCGTTATCGATAATTACGGTTCCTAAGGGAACGCGGATCACGCAATCTTGCCCATCAGCTCCTGTACTTCTATTTTTACTGCCATCTTTTCCGTGTTCGGCCTTAAAATGACGATTGAATTTAAAATCCAAAAGTGTCCACAAGTTTGGATCCCCTTTGAAAATAATATGACCACCTCGCCCGCCATCTCCTCCGTCAGGCCCACCTTTTGTGATATATTTTTCTCTGTGTAGGTGTGTCGACCCCTTTCCACCCTTGCCAGAGGAAGCATGAATTTTAACATAATCGACAAAATTACCCTCTGTCATTTTATAGTGAGTCTAGCAAGGCAATGAGTTGTTCAGAAATTTCTGTCACGGTTCCTACACCTGTAATGCTGTGAAATTTATTTTGTGCTTTGTAGTAGTTGATCAAAGGGGCTGTTTTATTATTGTATTCCTCAAACCGATTGCGAATCTTTTCCTCATCTTGATCATCTGCACGACCACTATCTTTTCCCCTATTCAAAAGTCGTTTAATCAGAACTTCCTCATCTACTTCGAGACCAATTGTTGCGTGAACGTTCATGTCTTTACCATGCAAAAACTCATCCAGTGCCTCCGCTTGCTTGGCAGTACGAGGGAAGCCATCAAATATAAAACCCCCTACATCTGGATTCGCATCAACTTCTGCTTCCAACATCTTGATTGTTACCTCATCCGGGACAAGATCACCTTGATCCATATAGGATTTGGCCAAGGCACCCAAAGAGGTATTATTGCCAATGTTGTAACGAAACAAATCACCTGTTGATATATGAACCAATTGAAAAGCATCACGCAGCAAAGCGGCTTGTGTTCCTTTTCCAGCACCGGGTTTTCCGAAAAGTATTATATTTTTCATCATCAGTTTTAGACAAGCAAAGATACCATAATATCAATTTGATAAGATATAAAATCGCCTAAATATGATCGAACAGAAGGGTTTAGCATATTGTGAAAAACCCTACTTTTGCACGCATGAGGAACGCTGTTTTTTCGTCCAAGCAAACGCTAGCCATATTGGGTGGTGGTCAACTAGGCAAAATGATGCTCGTCAAATGTCGGCAATGGGATGTGTTTACTAAGGTTCTCGACCCGAGTCCAACAGCCCCTGCACGCCTTTTAGCAGACGATTTTATCGTTGGAGACTTGATGGATTATCAAACTGTCGTTGACTTTGGACAACAAGCAGATGTTGTCACCATCGAAATTGAAAATGTCAATGTTGAGGCCTTGTATTCCCTTGAAAGACAAGGAAAAAAAGTTTATCCAAAACCTGCTACACTCGAAATCATACAAAGTAAAGCCCGACAAAAGCAATTTTATGCCGACAACCAGTTCCCGAGCTCGCCATTTAAAATGTTTGCACATAAACCTGACTGGAGGGACATTGAAACCCCATGTATCTGGAAAGCCAGCCGGTTTGGTTATGACGGTTTTGGTGTAAAAAAAATTGAAACCCAATCAGAATGGGAATCCATTCCAGATGTACCTTGTATTTTAGAAGACTGTGTCTCCATAGCAAGAGAGATTGCGGTCATCGTTGCACGAAACGATAAAGGAGAATGTGTGAGTTATCGTCCTGTAGAAATGCAATTCCATCCAGAAGCGAACCAGGTAGAATTTGTGTTTACACCCTCTAGCTTGAATGAGAAGCAATTGGTGGATTCGCAGAAATTGGCTGAGCAAGTCGCTCACGGTCTTGAGCATGTTGGACTTTTGGCTGTTGAACTCTTTCTTAACGAAAAAGGTGCTTTGCTGATCAACGAAGTTGCTCCTCGCCCACACAACAGTGGTCACCTCACGATTGAAGCTGCTATGACTTCCCAATTTGAACAGCATCTCCGAACCATACTCGGCTTGCCTTTTGGTGACTGCCATTTTTTCCATGATGCGATTATGATAAATTTAGTAGGCGAAAAAGGTTTTCATGGTCCTGTTATTTATCAGGGCATGGATGATTTGTTGAACGTTTTTGGACTTCATGTTCATTTGTATGGCAAAGCGGAAACAAGACCAATGCGAAAGATGGGACATATTACTTTGGTCGGATCTGACATTAAAATACTTCGTGAAACTGCAAAAAATGTCAAACAGCGGGTAAACGTCCGATCCAAGAAGTCATAAAGAGATAATCCCCCTTTTCGTTATCTTTGTAAAAAGAAACTTATGAAAGTAGCCATTATCATGGGAAGTGCCTCCGACATGCCTGTTATGGAAGGCGCCATCAAAATCTTACAGGAGTTTGGTGTAGAAACCCAAGTGGATATCGTTTCTGCTCATCGAACACCTTCCTATATGATGCGCTTTGCGACCTCAGCCCACCAAAACGGAATCGGCGTTGTTATCGCTGGCGCTGGTGGTGCTGCACACCTTCCTGGTATGGTTGCTGCTACAAGTCCTCTTCCTGTAATTGGGGTGCCTGTCAAATCGAGAAATTCAATTGATGGTTGGGACTCTGTACTTTCGATTTTGCAAATGCCTAGTGGTGTTCCCGTGGCGACTGTGGCGTTGAATGGTGCAGAAAATGCGGGGATTCTTGCTGCTCAGATTCTTGCTACTTCTAACAAAGAACTCCAAAATAAGATCGTTGCATATAAAGATGGTCTTGCTCAAAAAGTAGAGGAATCACGAAAAGAGATTAATTCTTAGATCCATTTCCAAACCACAACCATCAATAACCAGACCATGGGAAGTGCCTCCACCCAAAACGATGCATAATAAGTGCTTTGTTGAATGGTTGACTTCCATAAACAGACGAGTGCCAATCCACAAGCGATTAAAGTTGGAATCATATCATAGCGATTTAGCGACAAACAATATGACAGGATAACTACCCCAAACAACATTAAGGTGCCAATCATTTTAGAACCTAGAACACCAAATACATGAGGAATAGTTTTTATGCTTTTGCTATCCTTGTGGGCATCACGGATTTCAAAAGGA
>MDSZ01205220.1_pt1 | contig 10412 bp, 7 predicted proteins | sample 811201 | NCBI WGS metagenome assembly MDSZ01 (sample SAMN05326647, study PRJNA326480) | marine metagenome | isolation source: seawater | place: Indian Ocean: North | collected 2010
ACCATGGTTTACTTAGGAAATGGTGGATACACCGTAACGCTAATAGTAAGCAATGCTTGTGGTAGCGATACCCTTACTTACAATATCAATGTGAACATTGGTATCGAAGAGAATCCTTTAGCTAACAGCTTAAATGTGTATCCTAACCCTGCGAACTTCACAGTGAATATCAATTTCACCGCAGTAAGCAGTGCCGATGCAGTAATTCGTTTAGTGGACGCTCAAGGCCGTGAGGTTATGATGGTTCAAGAACGCGCTGCCGGTGGAGAGTTTAAGCGTGAACTGGATGTAAGCCAGCTTGCTTCAGGAATCTATATGATCGAAATCCAATCCGGAGACTTGAAAGCACACCGCAGATTGAGTGTGAAATAAAATCCAGATTTAACAAATTCAATAAGCCCGGTACTTTGGTATCGGGCTTTTTTTATTCCCATTAGGAATCACCTAATGAGTTGTGAAAAAATTAGTGAGTGGAACCAGAATTAATAACGATTAAAGCTCGGATGACGCTAAACCTTGAATCCACCTGCATTATTGAATAGTATTCGATGAATTCCATTAAAGACTATTAATTTACCTCAAAACCAGCCTATTATATGGCACTTTAATTTTAGTATATTAGAAGGAGCAAGAGGTTTCAGGATAGCCAATAAAAAAAGCCCCAATCTGCAAGCAGATGGGGCTTTGTATTTTTTAAAGAAGCTTAGAAGCGGATGGTAAATCCGGCATTAAAGTTTCTTGGAATTCCAAAGAATACCTCAGCATCATCAGCATCATGATCTCCATCGAAAGAGTTGTACTGACTGTTATCAGTAGCATCTTGAATGTAGATAGTATTTAAGGCATTAAATACGTGAGCAAATACACTAACACTGTAATCTTCAGTATTTAATGGCAGGTCATAGTATAAGTGAAGATCAACTACACCATAGTCAGGTACTTGCCAGGACTGAGTACGATCTCCTTCATCCGTGCGATCCATAGGGTTGAAGTTAGAATAGAAAGAAGTGTAATAGCGATAGTCAACTTTAGCAGTTAAGCCTTCGGTGATATCCACAGAACCTGAGATATAAGCTTGAGTTTGGGGAGCATCACCTACTTTAAGACCATTCACATATAAGTTGAAAGTATTTTCAACCGCAGAACCGTTTTCGTAGGTGGTATAAGTAGCATTTACATCACTGGTATATTCCCAGTTTCCGATAGAAGAACCGAAGTCGAAACGCAGTCCATCAATTGGCTGATAAGAACCGGCTAATTCAACACCACTATGGTTCTGACCTAATCCGCCTAAGAAGATAAAGTCTTCATCTCCATTCATTAAACGTACATTCTGGGTAATGGTACGATCCGTCCAGGTAGTATTGTAATAGTTTACGGTTAAACCGAATTTGTTACCAATATAATAGCTGGCTCCTGCTTCGAAGATGCTTACTTTCTCATTCTCAGGATTGTCATAAACTACCCCTGCACCATCATTGATAGCATAATCGAAAATAGGGTTACGGCTGATGTATCCGCCATTTACAAAGAAGTTGAAGCTGCGGTTTACTTTATAAGCAGCACCGGCTTTCACCTGAAATCCTGGAAGATTATCAGTAGCAAGATTTAAAGCATTACCGGTTCCGTCATTTTGAAAATGATCGGTATAATCATACGAAACCACAGTATATCCAGCCATACCGAATAAGTTCAATTTTTTGGTATCATAAACGGCTTGAGCGTATCCACCTAACCAGCTTACCTGATTGGTATTATCATAAGCAATTTTATCCCCTAAACCTTTCATAAACTGAGCATTGGTAGACTCGAAATCATTGCCGGTATAAGCGAAATAATCTCCACCTAAAAGGTCGCGTACTTCACGGTAGTGATCAATGGAAGCCCAACGGTAATCAACACCAGCCTGGATATTCAAATTGCTGTTCACATTGTACATCAATTTAGAAATAGCTCCCCAGGTCTGTTGCTTATTTACAGAGTTACGGATGATACCGGTAGAAGCATTTAATGCGCTGTGATAGGTTTGGTCGATATTATCAGAGTTCTGAGCAATTTCCTTATCCCATTGAATAACTCCCATTCCCTGATAACTGTAATCTGTGCTAACAGAACCATAAGTACCAGTACCACCACCAGCACCACCTGACCAATAAACAACATTGCTCCAACGCAAATCTTTGTTGAAGGTATGATACCAGTTTAAGTTAATTTGTGGCTTGTGGTAGTAGTTCTCACGCTCCATAAGGTAATCTGAAGCATAGCGCTGACCAATGCTAGAATTGTACATAGCATAGTACTGACGACCCGTGTAAGATGAACTTACCCCACCGTAGTTTTGGTTAAAGTCACGACCAGCTTCGCGGTAACGTTGGAATGCAGCTTGATCATAGTCATCCAGGTCGCTGGCATAGTCGTGACTGTAACGAGCAATGTTTTGAGCATATAAGTTCTGACCGTGACGCTGAGGAGCAACTACAGCGTAAATCTCGAATTTGTCATTGTCATCCAATTGATAAGAAGCTCCGAAATAGTACGCCCAGGCATCTGTAAATGTTCCTTGATAGAAGCCATCACCCTGCTTACGAACCAAGTTTAAAGAGAAGGCGAACTTTTCATTAAGCATACCTGAATTGTATCCGAAAGTAGATTTACGGAAACCGAAGCTACCCATCTCCTGACGGAAGGAAGTAGATTGAGCCTGACCAGCTGGATCGGTAATAATGTTGATGGTACCGCCAACAGAAGGTACCGAAATGTTTACGGGGCTAATACCACGTTGTACTTGAATAGAAGAAGAAGCATCTCCTAAACCATCCCAGTTAGACCAATATACCCAGCCATTCTCCATATCATTAACGGGAACCCCGTTAATCATTACGGCCACATTACGTTGATCAAATCCACGAACATTGATTCGAGAATCTCCAGCACCACCACCTTGATTGGTAGAGTAAACGGATGGGGTTACATTCAATACATTAGGTAAGTCACGAGAACCTAAGTTTTGTACAATTTCCTTTTTGTCTAATTCCTGGAATACGAAAGGAGACTCTGCAGTTGTACGAGAAGCAACAATTTCAACAGCGCTCAATTCATTGGAACCCGCCATCATTTTGATGGTTCCCATTTCCAAGTCGCCATCTGCCTTTAAGGTTTTGCTGATGGCCTGATAACCAATAAAGCTGATCTGAATGGTGAAATTGTGCTGAGGAATACGCAATTTAAATTTACCCTCAGCATCGGTTTGAGTACCCTGGGTAGTTCCAGAAATCACCACATTCGCCCCTGGTAAAGGGCTACCATCGGCTCCGTCTACCACGGTACCCGAAACAAAACTCTGTGCACTGGCCACGCCAGCAAACAGAAGCATCATCAAGATTGTCTTAATAGTTTTAAACATGATTGGATTGTTTAGCATTTCGAGCAAATGTAGATGGGCCATATTCCCACGAGGTTGAGAATATTTTAAGCATGAATTACTAAAATCCAATAAATGTTAAAAGAGCGTTAATACTAACAAGATGTTCATATCCAGAAACTTAGACTGGACCCCAGATTCCAAATTATTTAACATGAAACTAAAGGCTGCTTTATATGAAGAGCCTATTTAGAACGCGAAGCTAGAAACAAGCGCCAAAGGTCTTGATGAAGCTGTGGATGGGCTTGACTCCACTGATAAGCATTGCGATCCAGACTGGGATCATACAAGGCTTCAAGGCTTTCCAGACTTTCTTCACTTAGGATTTCTTCTATCTTCAAGACGCCTTCTTTCAAGGCTTTTTGACAATGACGATAAATTGTAGAAACCGTTAAACTGCGTTCTTCTGCAATTGCTTCCGGTGATAATCCCGCTTCTATTAATCGATAGGTTTGTTTGTAGGTCTCCCCTTTCTTATTCTTAGCTCCTTTGGCTTTAGGCAATTTAGGTTCGGGAACTTTAGCTTTTATTTCTTCCCATAAACGCGATTTACTTAGGCTAATATCTTCAGTTTGCAATTCACCATTGCCTTTCAAGAATTGCAATTGCTCATTTAGCTGAAATACTCTCAAATAATACTGAAAGGCTTTTTGCGGGAGTAGATCCATGGCTTCCAGTAATTGCTTGGTTCGCTTCAATTGACCGTATTCACCTTTTAGACTTAAAACCTCTACTAACCAATCTTGCATATGTGGGAGGAAATAGGCCCTTGCTTTGGCTAGTCTTTCTTCTAATTCCTGACTTTGATCTGAATTCATCAAATCATATATCTGTTTCTGAAACTTGCGGGCATGTTTCATTAAGACCTCAAGATCCTTTTCCAATTGCTCAAATCGAGCGCTAAATCCCGTTTCCTTTAGTTTGAGTTTTTCATAATTATCTTGAAAAAAATCACGGTAAGAATAATACCAATCTTGCCAATCAAAGCATTCGAGTAAATAATTCAGCTGATATTCACTTCGAGCCTGATCTAGCTTGGCTAAGGTATCTAAACCCTCATTTAAACGACTAAACTCTTGAGCTTCACGAGAAATTAAGAGGGCCGATCGCTGCAAGGGGCTGCTTAAATACAAACCCTCCAAACTTCGTAAACGTGTTAAGGCTACATAGGCCTGCCCTGGGGCGAAGGCCTTACCCAAATCGATGACGGCCTGATCAAAACTCAAGCCCTGACTTTTATGGATGGTAATGGCCCAGGCTAGTCGCAAAGGAAACTGGGTATATTGACCCAGTACCTCTTCCTCTAAATTCTGCTTTTCCTCATCCAGCTTATAGCGCGAGTTTTTCCAGGTATCTAGAGGCACTTTAAAATGATCCTCTTCTTCCATTTGAACCCAAATGGCCTCCTTGTCCAATTCTGTTACCTCCGCCAGCTTGCCATTGTAATAAGCGCCTTCCTCACTATCGTTTTTAAGAAACATCACTCGGGCACCCACTTTCAACTTCAGCTCATCGGAAGTAGGATAATTCCGCTCGGGAAAATCACCCTGAATTTTGGCTGAATAGGTATAGACTTGGCCCGGTAAATCCTCCAATCGAGATTGATTAATCTTTTGAGCTTGATGCCGATGCGTAACTAAATGAATGGCATCTTCCGGAACATCATTTAAACAACGTTCATTAAGCTTCGCCAAGTCCTCCTCTTCGATTCGATCGTGTCGAATTTTATTTAGCAAGCTTACAAAAGTATCATCCTGCTGTCGGTAAACCTTTTGCAATTCTACCTGCACAAATCCAGATGCCGCCAAGGCTCGGGAATGGAAAAAATGCATGCCTTTATATAAAGTCCCTAGCACTGCCCATTCACTGTCTGATACTATCGGTGGAAGTTGGTATAAATCCCCAATCATTAGTATTTGAACTCCTCCAAAGGCTTTATTCTTACGCCTGGCCTGTCTCAATCTTTGATCAATGGCATCCAATAAATCCGCACGACACATACTAACCTCATCAATAACCAAAAGATCTATGCCTTGTAATACTTGTTTTCTAGCAGCATTTAGCGAATGTCTGCGACTTAGGGCGGAGCGATCAAAAAAATTCTGATTGGGATATTGCGCGGCTGAGCCCTCTGGTAGAAATGAGCCCAGTGGAAATAAGAACTGGGAATGAATGGTGACCCCTCCTGCATTAAGAGCCGCAACTCCAGTAGGAGCCACAACGATAAAACTCTTGTGGCAATGTTCTGCCAATTCTCTTAAAAAAGTGGTTTTACCGGTACCCGCCTTTCCGGTGAGAAAAACATTACGGGAACTATAATTTAAAAACTGCTGGGCTATTTGAGCGGGATCCACGGTAAATTCTCAGATTTCCGGCAATTTAAAACATCCTGAAGGAGCCAGCCATTTAGAAGCATTTCAAAATCGGAAAATATTATTTTCAATATTTATTGAAAGTTCTGATATTTATTATATACATTTGAACTATGAAAAGTAATGAAGCGAAAAAGGAATTTATTCAGGCATGGGGCAGCCTTGGCAGTAGCTGGGGAATCAACCGCACCATGTCTTCCATTCACGCTTTGCTTATGAGTAGCCCCAAGGCATTAAGCACCGAAGAGATTATGGAAGAGCTCCAAATTTCAAGGGGCAATGCCAATATGAACATTCGGGCATTGATCGATTGGGGCTTAGTAAAAAAACGCTTTATTCCTGGCGAAAGGAAAGAGTTCTTTGAAGCAGGGAAAGACATCTGGGAAATCGCTCGTCAAATTGCTTCCGAACGTAAACGTAGAGAACTAAGTCCGGTTTTGGAGGTGATTGGTCGCCTTAAAGAAACCGAAGATCAAAGTGATCCAGAGTTTACTGCTCTTTTAAAGGATATGCATGAATTTACCGCTACCCTTACCAATGTTATGGATCGTTTCCAACAGAGCGATCGCAATTGGTTCTTCAAAAAGTTAATCAAACTTATTAGCTGATATTTTTTTCAATATATGTTTCAATATTTTTTGAAAGTTTAAAAACAATAAAATGAACTGGCAATGGATTTACATCTTCCTCTATCTCCTGGCCGCGGTATGGATCATCTTCGCGGTAGGCAGCCACCTCTTTAGAAATGGAGCGCCCTTTTTAAAGACCCTCTACCCTGAAAAAGATTTGGACCGCTTTATTAATCGCATGCTCCTAACCGGCTATTACCTATTAAACTTAGGCTTTGCCGTATACAATCTCGTTCAAAATGAAAACCTGGAAAACTGGACCGACCTTATCAGGCTCTGGGCCGAAAATATTGGCCTTCTCTGCCTGATCCTAGGTAGCATCCACTATTCTAATCTGATCGTTCTCTACGCTATTTCCAACTCAAGTTTATCATCTCAAAATCCACAATCATGACTCCTATTATCGAAAACCCCGACTTCTATACCCTTTGGGCCTATGGCATTTACATTCCGGTTACTGTAGCCCTTACCATTTATGTTTCTCGCAAGCTCTTTAAAAATGGATTGGTTTACATGCGCGATATTTTTCAGGGTCGAGAAGAATTGGCCCTAAGCACCAATCGCCTATTTGAAACTGGTTTTTACCTCCTCAATATTGGCTTTGCGCTCTGGATTCTGGAAATGCATTATCTCGATTCTACCCGCGATTTAGTGGAATCTCTAAGTCAAAAGGTGGGTGGCTTTAGCATTTATCTGGGGGTAGTTCTCTTCCTCAATCTCTTCCTTTTCTTCAGAGGAAAAAAGGCGGCTCGAATTAATCGTGAGATCCGCGAACGTCAGCAGCAGTTTAAGCCTCAAGTATAAACCATGATTAGCCCTGCTTCTCAGAATGAAAGGTTGGCCCGAAGAATTCGGGTCGCCCTTTCCTTTGTAGCTATGAGCCTTTCTACCTTTGTCACTGCAATTCTAAACCGCTTCCTATTTGCAGATAAGCAGGAAATCCTGATTGCCTATTTCCCTCTAATTGGGGGAGCCTTTGTGATTTTTATCTGGCTTATTTCCGTTTCCTGGCCCCTTCATCTGATTCCTACAAAATCTGGTTTTTATCATAAATGGAATGTGCTTTGGTATTCACTCTTGCATGCGACCCTCATTGGCTTTAGCTTCTTCGGGGCTTTTATTTTCGAGTCCGGCAATTTCGATCTCTTCTATTCCTCTTTAGTTGGCGGTCTGTTCACAGGTTTCATTTTTAAAGGTCTATTGGAATGGAAAGCTTTACAAGACTTATTAATTAGCTCTCCCCAACTGCGTTTTACCGCCCCTTTGGCTCCTTTGCTATTCTGCTTTTTATACTACTGGGCTTTTCCTCGCATCAGTCCAGAGGCGGCATTCATTTATATGCCCAATAAAATACAGAGAGAAATTTTCCTCAAGGAACTCTTGCATTTAAAGCCGGGGCAAAGCCTAGATAAATTGTATCGAAAATTCCCCTATCGCAATTCACAAGAAACGATGGATTGTATAGGTACACTTTACAATGACCTTCCATTGGGAAATGATATGATTCATTTTGAATCTCGAAATGACACCTTGCTAAAACTGGAAATCCATCGATTAAAATAAATGCCATGCTAAGTGAAATCCCCAAAGAACTAATCATGGCGGGAGGCATTGGACAAATCTTCACCGCACTCATTTACCCCTGGATTCGACATAAGGTGTTTAATTGGTATGAAGACGTAAAGCAGCTGAAACCCTTGAATCAGGAAATTGCCAAAACCTATGGACGCTATATTGTTGGCCTCAATTTTGGCTTTGGCCTGATCGCCTTAATGCTGCCCATTTCTCTCCAAAATGGTAGCCCACTAGCTTTGGCAATTACCGGCCTAATTGCTGCTTATTGGGTTGGCAAAGTTGCGACTCAATTCGCCTATTATCCCATGTACCAAATTCCTCAAAAAACTCTTTTTAAACTGGGCTCTTACTTCATGAATGGCCTCTTTGGCTACTTCGCTATTTTATACAGTTGGCTCTTCATCAATAACCTATTATAAAAAAAGCCCGCAATTGCGGGCTTCAGGTGATTAGTCGATAATCTTTTATTACATATTTCTGCGATACTGCCCACCTACTTCAAATAAAGCAGACGTAATCTGTCCTAAGCTACAGAACTTAGTAGCTTCCATCAATACCTCGAACATATTCTCATTATTGATGGCTGCCTGTTGCAATTTCGATAACCAGATTTTTGCCTGACCAGCATTGCGCTCATGCAATTCATTCAGGTTTTGGATTTGCTGCTCCTTCTCTTCCTTGGTGGCGCGAATTACCTCACCTGGAGTGGTGGTAGGAGATCCTTCAGAACTCAAGAAAGTATTCACTCCGATTATTGGCATTTCGCCATTATGCTTCAAGGTTTCATAATACAAGCTTTCTTCCTGAATTTTGCCACGTTGATACATGGTTTCCATGGCTCCTAATACGCCTCCCCTTTCGGTGATACGATCAAATTCGCTTAATACGGCTTCTTCCACCAGATCCGTTAAATCTTCAATAATAAAGCTTCCCTGGATCGGATTTTCGTTTTTCGCCAATCCCAATTCTTTATTGATGATCAGCTGAATGGCCATGGCTCGGCGCACACTTTCCTCAGTTGGGGTGGTAATCGCCTCATCATAAGCATTGGTATGCAGTGAATTACAGTTATCATAAATCGCGTACAAGGCCTGTAAGGTGGTACGGATGTCATTAAACTGTATTTCCTGAGCATGGAGCGATCTACCTGAAGTCTGAATGTGATACTTCAACATTTGAGCCCTAGCATTCGCTCCGTACTTATGTTTTAAAGCCTTAGACCAAATCCGACGGGCAGCACGCCCAATCACGGCATATTCAGGATCAATACCATTACTGAAGAAGAAACTCAGGTTTGGACCGAAATCATTAATGTCCATACCCCGACTTAAATAATACTCTACATAGGTAAAGCCATTGGCCAGGGTAAAGGCCAATTGGGTTATCGGGTTAGCACCGGCCTCTGCAATGTGGTAGCCTGAGATGGATACCGAATAGAAGTTTCGAACCTTATTATTAATAAAGCTCTCCTGCACATCCCCCATCAGCCTTAAGGCAAACTCAGTAGAGAATATGCAGGTGTTTTGCGCCTGATCTTCTTTCAAGATATCCGCCTGAACCGTACCGCGCACTACCGATAAGGTCTTGGCACGAATGCCGGCATACACCTCAGGATCTAATACCTGATCGCCCGTAAGGCCTAAAAGCATTAAGCCTAAGCCATTATTACCTTTGGGGAGATGACCCTTTACCGCTACCCCAGAAAGAACATTTTCTTCAATACGATCCTTGGGACTGTTTTTAGGCAGCCCCTCATAGAATGGTCGGCTAATTCCCTGATCATCATAAAGCTCCTTAAACTTGGCTTCTACCTGAGCTTCCAAGCCATTCTCGCGAATGTAAATTTCACATTGTTGGTCAACGGCAGCATTCATAAAGAAAGCCAAAAGCATGGGCGCCGGACCATTAATGGTCATACTTACGGAAGTAGTGGGCTCACTTAAATTAAAACCGGAATATAATTTCTTGGCATCCGATAAATTACAGATGCTTACCCCTGAATTACCAATCTTCCCGTAAATATCGGGGCGGTAATCCGGATCATTACCATAGAGAGTAACCGAGTCAAATGCCGTACTTAATCGAGCGGCCGGCATATCCTGACTCACGTAGTGGAAACGACGGTTAGTACGCTCAGGACCACCTTCCCCTGCAAACATTCGGGTAGGGTCCTCTCCGGTTCTTTTGAAAGGATAGATGCCCGCGGTATAGGGGAATTCTCCGGGAACATTTTCCTGAAGATTCCAGCTTAATAGGTCACCCCATGCCTGATAGCGTGGCAGCGAAACCTTTGGAATCATATTATGAGAAAGAGACTCGGTATGAGTTTCAATGCGGATTTCCTTTCCACGTACGCTAAAAGAGTACACCTCATCTTTATAGCGTTTCACTTTGGATTCCCAAGCCTTAATGATA
>MDSZ01223982.1_pt1 | contig 10412 bp, 4 predicted proteins | sample 811201 | NCBI WGS metagenome assembly MDSZ01 (sample SAMN05326647, study PRJNA326480) | marine metagenome | isolation source: seawater | place: Indian Ocean: North | collected 2010
GACCACATGTATCGTGGCTTGGAGGTGGAATCGTCTGACCAAGCGTCGCAACGCGGCATGGCCCACCGTGCATGAGGACCATATAACATGTCACCAAGTTCTTTCTTTTTCTATTTTGCTAATCTATGCTACTTTTCTCTTTGATGACGCGTAAATTCTTCCTTTCCTCGTTTACTCGATTTATCGCTGATCGAAGAATTTTTCTATCCAGCTCTTCAATTTGCAATGGACTCGAATTCTCCTTCTTCTTACTACTTTTCTTCCTTCCTCTTGTCTCACCAGTACCTGTCGTTGTTAGTTTCTGGAGTTCGGCATCGATCGAATGCGCACACATGATTCTTAGCGCTTCCGCGAGGTTATATTCTGGAAACTGCGCGCTCAATCGCCTCGCAAACCATAGATATAAATCATACGCTCGGTGTTGCTCTTCCAAATTAGCCAAGATGCTCACACGTCTTTGATTCATGCGCGTCTGCACGTCTGCTCTTGATTTTCTCTCGCGTTTATTGATTGACTTTGGAATCAATTTCACGCTCACGTGACCTTCGTTTAGGAACGCAGAGGCAAAATTCATCAACGTTTTCATGCTATGCGGACAATCCACACTCGTGGGTGAAATCGAAAACGTATAGTGGTCTTCAATCTCCATGCCTAAGTTCGCTAAAAACTTTGCCAACCTGATAACTTCATCGCTCTTGCGCATTTTGTAATATTTGGGAACCTTTGCATCCGCCGATAACGCTCTCAACGCATCTTCCAAATTCGCGCCATCAACTTTAGCGCAATACTCGAGTATTTGCTCGAACGTTGGCGCTAATCCTGCAGTTTTTAAATTTTTCACCGGAGCATCGAGTTGGTTTTGTATGAATTGCAAACCAGATACTTCGCTTTTGATGACGTCTTTTGCATCATTGGCATCTTTTCTACCACCACTAAGCAGGCCATCGTCCATGGTCGTTACAACGCCACCACCTTTATCGTAGTAAGACATTTTATACCGTCCAGCTCTGCCTGCAATTTGTTTCACCTCCGGACTCGTCAATTGACGAACCTCCACGCCGTCAAACTTTGTTAGCTCGTTGAAAATAATTCGTCGGATATTCAGATTCAATCCCATTCCTATAGCGTCGCTCGCAATCAACAAGTCGTATCCTGAATTTGGTTTGTTAAACAATTCTGCTTGCCTCGATCGCGCCTCCGGAGGCAACCCTCCATAAATAACGCAGGCTCTTAAAGGCACTCTTCTCTCAATTTCACTCTTCAGCGCGTACACTGCCTTCCTAGAAAATGCAACAAAACAATCCCCTTTTTCGACGTTTTGCTCCAAACGTTTTCTCGAAAAAACTTCGTTAGCGACGTTTAAAGGACTCAAGCGTTCATAGTTTCGTATTCTCAACTTATCACCGGTGTCCTTACATATCTTATCAATCAATTCTACGCATGAAGTATCGCCACAAAGATGCACTTCTAGCGCAGGAGTACCCAGCAACGCCCGCGTAAATGCGTACCCACGAAAATCATCCCCGATTAAGTGGATCTCGTCGATAACCGCACAATCGACAACCTTATTCACGTCTACCATTTCTACCGTGCATGCTACGTGTGCCGCATCTTCTACTCTTTTTAATTCTTGACCGGTAACCAAGTCGCACTTCGTGCCGTACTTATTTAGCGTCTCTGAAATTTCCCATGCAAGTAAACGCAACGGCGAACAATACACCCCGGATGACGATTTCTTTAAGCGCTCCATGGCGGCGTGCGTTTTCCCAGAGTTTGTCGGTCCAACGTGTAAAATGATTTCGCGTTTCATAGTCCGCGCCAATGGATACCATTTACCGGGCTTTTTCATATCCATCAATGTTTTCAGTTCCTCTGTTGCTTTTATTGTTTCCGTTTTCTTCACCTTCTTTGTTTTCTTCTTTAAGCTTTTTTCACTCGTCGTACTTGTAGTAGTGGAGGAAGAAGAAGAGGAGGAAGAAGAAGAAAAAGAGCCGTACGATCTGATGAACGATGATGCAGCGTATTGACGAAGATAATGATGTTGTCGTTCAATCGTGTCGAAGCACGACCGGCAAGTGTAAATCAATTGAAATAACGCAATTGACGATGATGATGATGATGATGATGATGATGATGATGATGACGGCATCGAAGAGCAATAAGAAGACCGAAGGAGTTTCCTTCGAACGGACGAGAATGAACTCATCTTCGCTTCCTTTTATTACGTTTTAGTTGCCCATCGCATCCGCTTCCGCCTTGCTCCTTGTTTCGTCTAAGGCTCTTGTTTCTATGTGACAAAAAGGGAAGTTTTTATATCGCTTCTGAGAAAAAACAATGAAATACGAGAGTCTCTTTCTTTCTTCACTCGTGGGTACTCGCGCTTAGCATAGAAGACGCACTTACGGTCAATGAACAGCGGTTTGGAGAGCATTGGTAGCGACAAAAAAGATGATGAAGACATCGACGACGACGAAACCGAGCGTTTGCTTCTGGAGGAACTCGCGCGGAGAGAAAGAGAAACAACGACAACAACAACAACAACAACAACAACAACATCGTCGTCGTCGTCGTCGTCTTTATTGCTCAGTGCGTCCGGGGCGAACAAAGTCGTCAGCGCGACATTCTCGGCGTTCAACGAAACTTTAAACACAATATTGGATACAAAAAGAGAACAAGAAGAGGAGGAGAAGTTCTGGGAATCCGTGCCTGTGTTACCACTCGAAGAAGGAGAAGAAGATGAAAGAGGTGTAACAGACGGTTTTGGTACAAAAGGAGATGACGTTTTGTTGTACACGGGAGAAGACGACGCGTACATCAACCACCATCGTCCGAAGGAAAAGTACAAACCAAGCGAAGAGAACGTGTTGTTGCCAGAAGAACAAAAAGAATTCGATGAAGACGTGAGAAAGAATCATCAAAACGTTACCGGTGGTGGGAGCTTCGTCTCGGATTTGCTCGTAAACACCTACAAGCAAGCACAAGAAGCAGAGGAAGCGTTGGAACGAAGTAAAAGAGAACGCGTATTAAACGAACTCGACAATTGGACGACGACGTCGACGTCGACGACGGCGAGTGCGAAAACGAATACAGTTTTAAATTTTGATAATATCGGATTAACAGAGAGGTACTCATCGTATCTAGCGAAAGTTTTGCCAGCCAAATCCACAAAGGGGAGGAGCGGTAAAACTAATAAGGGCGTTATCGATGATGATGATGACAGTGATGATGACGACGACGTCGATGACGACGATAAACGGTTCGAAAAGATTAAGAACACGTTCATGAGCGATGAAGCGCAACGCGAACTCGATAAACTCGAGGCGTCGTTTACGCCACAAAGAAAGAGTAAAAAGTCGTTCTTCCGAGACTTTTTACTGTTTGGGAACGGTTCGAAAAATAAGAGCACCATAACTACGAGCAACAATCAAGGGGAGTTGCTTTCCGACGACCCGGCCTTATTAGCTGCAGTTTCGAAAGAAGTGTCTAAAATCGACAAAGTATTGAACGATCTCAAAACAGACATGGCGATTAAAAATTTGGCGAACGTGGCGAGGAATACCGGCGGAGGTAGATTGAATTCGTTTGCGGATTCGTTGGATGCGCTTGCTAAACATCCCATGTGGGAGTATCAAATTGTTCGATACGCGGCTATGATTGTTCTTTTAGCTTTGTTTACGTTTGGAATATACCTGAAGATATCGATAGAGTCGCGAGAAGAAGTTGGCGGTCTCATCGACGTCGGCATTCAAAAATCTTCGGCTGGTAGGAAAAACTCCTAGGAGGATAGGTTTTCACAATAGCTTAGTAGTAATTTTGCTTTTTCTAAGTAATTAGTTAGTATCTGCGTCACGCATAGATCGATATCTATAGTATCTTCTTCAGTGTCCAGTTCCCTTTCCCATCTGCTTTGAAATGCAGATGCTTTTTGTGAAACCGTTTTAATTCCATGCGATGTGCGATGGAGAATACCGTGATGTTATTTTTCTCAAATTCTTCGTACAAAGCGCCTTCTTCGTCTGGATTAATGGCACTCGTCGCTTCGTCTAAAATCGCGAACCGAGGCGCGTGGAAATACAGTCTCGCTAATCCTATCCTTTGCTTTTCTCCTCCAGAGAGGACATCGTTCCAATCGTGCTCTAACCTATCCAAGCCTACGTTCCGATCACCTTTTTTCAAAAGTTTCACTAGATTTACGCGCGATAAGCATTCCAGAATTCTTTCGTCGTCCTTTTCGAATTCAACTTCGTCGCTTTTCTGCTTCGCTGGATATAATATTTGATCTCGCAACGAACCAGTAACCAAATACGGACGCTGTGGCACGTAAAATAAGGACGAGACAGTGACAGCGTTTTCTTCTCCGTCATCTCCCAATTTTGTTTTTGATTTCACCAAACCAACGTTCCGCGGTCGAAGAACGACGCCCTCTGACGCCTCCCATAATCCAGCGAGTACGCGAAACAAACTCGTTTTCCCGGCACCGTTCGCACCGGTGATGAATAGAGATTCGCCGCGTTTAATTTTTAAACTCACATCTTTGATGAGCAGACGGTCATCCGGTGAAAACACCGTGACGTTCCGAAACTCAATCTCGTCTTCGTCGGAGGATGTATGCATGATGCTGTTTTTCATACTATTTCTTCCCTCTATTTCTTCTTCTTCCTCACCTGATTCAACGGAATGCAATAAATCTACAACGCGAGAGGTGAATCCAGAAAGCTTCTGAAGTTTTTTGTACACCATCAATAAATCACCGATTGAGCTCGACGCGTTTTGTATGAGCGTATCCGCTTCGCGATATCTTGCGACGAGCTCTTTCTCTTCCATATCTTTCGCGAGCAAGAAAGGAAACGCTAAAACAGGCCATCCAATCATAGAAGCGCCGTACTTGATGAAATATTGATCTAAAACACCTTGAATGAATTGTCTGAAGAAATAATATTGTGACCACGCGGTGAGTTGATTCAATTTTCCGTTTAAAATTTCCTTCTCACGTTCGGCGCCGTCAAGAAACGCAACTTCTTCAGCGTGTGAAATTAAGCGCGAATGCGATCGTCTAAAATCACCTTCTTTCTTTTGAGTTTCTTGGATGTAATCTGAAAACGGTGGAGAGAAGAACCGAATAACGTGTCCCGAGAAGAAGAAGTAGGAATACAAAATAATCAACCCCTTGTATCCCATGGATTCGCTCATCCGTTTCGTACTTAAAATGACGTCCAAGAGGGGTTTAAACGTTCTGGAAAATAAATCTGCAGATGTGGCGCACCACATATTCAAGTCATCCGTTATGCGTTGATCCGCATTATCCAAGTTGCCTTTACGCAACACCGCATGTTTGTAATATTGCCGATTCGAGAGATACTTTTCGTGGACGTGCTTTGTCAATTTGTAGCGAAAGCTCACCGTGATGGAATTCGTCAAGTACTTCAACGAGGAGTTTACAACAGATGCTGCAATTCCACAGACATAGAAATCAGCCAATACGAACAAAAAATGGTTCCAGCTTCGTTCCATGACGGCTTGTAAACCTTCGCCGCCTTTCCGCGCTATCCGAAGCGATATATACGAACGCGATATCAACATCATCGTTTGCGTCGATAGTAAAAACACTGACTTACACCGCCAGGAAGGTAACACAATCTTCCCGAGTTGTAAGAGATTATTGAGGAACTGTTTATCTACCGCAGCACTATTTCTTCCTTTCTTCGTGTTATTATTCGTAGCAATCCTCTTCTTTTTTATTCTTAACGAACTCTTATTACTCATAAGTCCTGTTGGAGCATTCGTCTCGTGGACGACCAACGCAGTTACTCCTGATAACGCGACGAGAAACGTGTAGCACAACTTTTTGTCTCTTTTGTATGAATTGTACACTCTAGAGGCGACGTCCATGACATCTTTCGACGTGATAAACTTCGCGTTTTGAAAGAGAAATTCATTCGAATTCATCGGGTTTCGTTGCTGTAGTTTCTTGTTGTCGTACTCAAAAATAAAACCTTCTCTTTGTGTGGGCGAGTGTTCCTTATCCGTGATAAAAGTACTGCGAGTATGAACGATGCGTTTTGATCCGCACACCGTGTGTGTGAGGATGTGTTCTCGTTTTACTCTCACTTTTGCAGATTGCAGAAAAAAGAAAGAAGAAAGAAAGAAAGAAAGAAAGAAAGAAAGAAAAAAGTTCCATTATTCGATATATTGGGTTTAGCACTAAAGTTACAACACGTCTTTTGGTTTTGGCGGAAGAATGTCGTAACGCAGTAACCGCGTGTCAACGCCGCCAATCCCCAAGACGTGTTTGCGGTTCGCGCGCATATAAATTTCTCTCGATACAGAAGGATCTCCCGATAAAACAAAAGCAGATTGATTTGGCATTTCTCTTTTCAAAAAGATACCCAGCTTTCTCCACGCGTCTCCGGCTTCGGTCGAGTTTACATCTCCCGGCAAAATCTCGTCGTAGTCATCACCAGCACCATCGCCGCCTCGCCATCTTTCTTCGACGTCGTCGTCGTTGTCGTCATATTCGTCGTCGTAATTTCTTTTCGATTGTCCAATATTATTTGCGTCGCTCATTCTACTATCGAGCGAAATCCTTTTCCCCCACGGTGGATTCGTACATATGGTTCTTCGTTTCGATTCTAATAACGAAGGCGGAACCACCCACTCGTCTACGGATGATTGATACACTTTCACGACGTGCGGTACACCGGCGGCGAGAGCTGAGCGTTGCGCCAATGAAACTGAACCAGGATGAATGTCGTTGCCTAAACACGCCGCTTTATTTTTTTGTTCAGATAACTGGTGGAATTCTTCCTCTTCGATTCTTTTTCTTTCGGCGTTATCGATGCAATCGAGGAAGACATCTTCGTTGAAATCTGGCCAATTTTGGAACGCGTAGCCACCATTTTTGTATCGAACTAGCCCAGGTGCAACATTCATGGCCATTAAAGCTGCTTCGACAACCATCGTACCCGAACCGCACATTGGGTCTATAAAAACAGGGGGAGGTATATCATCGTTGTCTCGTCGACTTCTCCATTCCTCGAGCGCTTCTGGCCATCCGGCTATGTAAAGTAAACCAGCCGCCGCGGCTTCGTTCAACGCGGCTCGATGAACGGATAAGTTTGCTCTGTATCCTCTTCTGTGCAACGAGTCACCACTAGTGTCACGATAGAGCGTCGCTCGATCTTTATATAAAGTCATAAACAACGGAACGTCTGCTTTTATTTTGTTGCCTCGAAAGTCGCGCGGATCTCTCGGACGGATGCCATCGCACGCATCAGAAATGTAATCGCAAATGGCATCTTTTGCTCTCGTGCATGCTAGTTTCGTACTCGAAATTTGAGAGTTTGACCATACTCTCGCTTCGATTGAAAACGTTAAATTTGCGTTGGTTAAAACTTCGTGCCATGGAACGCAATGTTTGACAAAGTCGTACACGGAATCAAAACCTGATTCGTGCGGGTCTAGATCCCCGGACGCGAGTTCGCACAAGACTCTCGTTCCTGAACGAAGCCAGATGTTTGCGTTGTACGCGGTTTCTAAATTACCTACAAATGAGACGCCAGATGCCCCTATTTCTACGTTTCGCGCTCTAATCTCTTCTGAGGACAGTTCCTTGGCGACAACTTTCTCCAATCCAGGATGGCAGGTGACGAAAAAGCGAGACATGCCTTTTGGCACCGGCGCGCGATTGAAAACCGTTTCTTCGTCTTGGTATGCATCATCACCTCTCCTTTGTCTCGGCGCGTTATAATTTCCTTTTTCGTCTTCTTTTTCTTCCATTCGTTTGAATTGATCCATTTGTCGTTGAAATTCTCGTTTCCGTTCTTCATCACCACCTTTGCCTCGGTTTCGTTTAAACCTATTCGTCGCGGTATTTTTTGGCGCCGAAGAAGACGTTTTCTTGGTAGTTCTCATCATACCTTCTCTGGGTGGTTCCGTCGTCGCTGCTCTGATGGCGTCGAAATCGTTCTTCATATCTTCTCGTATTCCTGGTTTCCATCCCGGAGGTGCCGGAGGTGGTACTGCTCTTCCACCACCACCTTGTAAAAATTGTTGCTGTTGTATTCTTTCTCTTCCTTCTCCTCCTCTTCCTCCTTGTCGCGCGTGTCGTAAACCAGCACCCCAACCGCCAGCATCGTCGTCGTCTGAATCGTCTCTTGTTCTTCGTCGTCGTCGTCCTCCTCCTGCTGCTGCTGCTGCTCTTCTTTGCCCTCCTTCTCCCTTTCCTCTTCCTTGTTCTTTGTTGTTTCGGCCGGCGGCGTTCGTTGAGAAAAAGTGCGTCCTTTTTCTCGAAGAATTCTCGAAAGAATTCCGCGCGTCGGGGAGAACGAGCACCAACGAAGAAGGCAGGAATTTTCTGAGCAAATGAGACGACGAACGCATCGACCCCGCGGTTCGAGTGGTTGCCGTTGCGACGCTTTGCATTCTTCGACGAGTTTGTAGTGTTCGAGTCGTTGCAGTCAGTCGAGTGCCTCCTCTCATCTTTTCTGGTGGATGCGTCCGTCTCTCTGTTGTGTTTATCAAAATTATGAAAACGATGGAGATTTTATTGTTTTTTTTTGACTCACTCACCACGGGCGACGTTCCCCATAAATAAAAAATTCCTCTCCCGTTTTTTGTAGACCGTGTCTACCAAAAAGTAAAATATCAAATACTCCTCCTCTTCAATTTTAACACCACACGCTCCCATTTTGTTTGTGGCGAGTTGGGTTGTCTAAATTATTCGAAGAACAGAACGCACTAATCGTGCCCGCACAACTCTTCTCTTGAGCTTGTGAGGTGCGCAACGCGTTGTTTCGTGTTTCTCCGTGTTAAATAAAAATTATTCTCTTCTTTTCTTTGTTTGTTTACGTACGATCGTAGAAATTACGTGGGATCGTGGAATTGCCTGGCAAGAATGGGTGGATGGAGACATGTGTGGGCGGCTATTTTTATGACAGTTGTTGTTTTGAGCAACACGGCATCGGCGGACACGTTTCCTGTTCGGAAATACGAGGACGGTACAATAGCCATAGTCTCGAACCACACGCAGATTACAGGTTCGAGAACTGCTATTCGAGGAGACCTCTGGTTGAGTAAAATGAATGGCAAGGGGGGATATCTCATGGGAACGATCGCGAATACGCGTACATTGAACGACACTTTGGTTTCGATCAAAGCTCAATTACGACCGGTCAAAATTTGCGTTGAGAACAACACAAAATTGGCTCTTTTCAATTTTACAACGAATGAATATTTTGAATGCATCTGCAAGGCAGGATGGATGGGCCAAGATTGCGCCATGCCTTTGCCAGACATTGAAGAAGCACTATTTAGGATCGATGCATCCGATTTTACAAACGCAGCAGCTACGTGGCTACCAATGAGCGGCCAAACCATGCTCAAGTCTAGTGGACAAATTGAAAGTGCTGAATATGAAGGCAGGAAGTGCGTCCAATTCAACGCGGATGAGGATTACATAGAGTGGGATCTGAACATTGGCCCAACTGCAATGCCAATATTAACCCTCGCTGTTGACGTGTATGTCAGTTCCACTCCAAACAACCTAGGTTGGCTTTTTGGCGATGAAAATGGAGGGTGCGATAGATACATACTCTTGCACGACAATCGCGTTGGCTCAAACCGAACGGGAGCATCGTGTAAATCGATGAGCCAATGGGACTCACCTCCAGTAAAAGTTAAGGCCTGGAATTCAATCGTCGCGTTTTACAATCAAACTGCACAGACGAGCTATATATACGTAAATGGTGAAAAGAGCAAAGTACTCAGTGCTAACCACGACGAAGGAAATGGGAAACTCAGACTTGGATCGCCTTGGGGTGGCCACACTACTGATTCTTGCGTCGCCAAAGCTTTGGTTTACGACTTTGAGTTTACATCTGAGCAAGTTATTGCATTCTCTCTTGAGAGTGATTTCCCGCCACCTCCACATGACTACTGCGCGGGTTCATCACATAGATATTGGAGATTGCGATTGACGGAGCAAAAATACGCATATAACATTAAAGAGATACAATTTTTCTCGGATATCGGGAGATATGATGACACTCAATCGACCATCGCAGAACCATGGTCAGGAAGTAATTCGTTGCACGTGGAAGACAACTGCATCCTCCCCGTATCTGGAGGACAATATGGCGGTCACGGCTGCGATAGAGCTTTTGACAATAATATTGATGCGCGGTGGTCAAATTGGGCCAGTGGAGACAACGAGATCACTTGGATAGGAATGGATTTTAAAACTCCCCAGAAGGTATCACACGTGAGATTCATGAATGGTCGAAACCACGCAGGTGAGCAGGGACTCGTCATGGTCGTAGAGTTTTCAGATGATAAGTCGACGTGGACGGAGTGGACGGGTGAGAGAATTGTAACTCAGCCAAAAGAACAAAGCCAAACGTCAACCTCGAGAACGA
>MDSZ01072694.1_pt1 | contig 10411 bp, 9 predicted proteins | sample 811201 | NCBI WGS metagenome assembly MDSZ01 (sample SAMN05326647, study PRJNA326480) | marine metagenome | isolation source: seawater | place: Indian Ocean: North | collected 2010
ACAAAAAAAACCCCCCCCCCCCATGCCCCCCCCCCCAAAAAAAAAAAAGAGGATAAAAGATCGGAGAGATTTTTTCCCTCGACGTTTGTTCCAAAAAAGGGGGCTCAAGTTCCTTCCTCCCCCAATCGGACCAATCGCGCAATCTCTCTCCCCTCTCTCTCTCTCTCTCTCTCTCTTGTCGCGCTCCCCGGGGGTCCGGAGACGGACATCACGAGACGGCAGAACACACAAAGACGAGTACACGTACCATTCGCGCCTCCAGCAGCTTTCAAATTCTCCAGCGCCGCGTTACTACTGACGGCGGCTTCGGAAACCGGTCGGTTTAACGTCGCGGGCCGTGGAGCCCGTTTCACCTCGTCGGCCCCTTCCGATGCAGTGGCTTCACCGACAGCAGAAGATGAGGACGATTCGGAGGAAATCTTCTCGGTAACATCCGACGGCTCTTTTATCGCTCCATTTTTGCGCACTGATCTGCTGGAAATTCTATGCCGAGTGAAAGCGGACGCCTTCGTCGCGGATCTCTTCGTCGCGTGGTGGAGCGCGCGCGTCGTGTTCGAGGCTAATGCTATTTGAGATGATGACGCCGAAGTTCCTATCATTTTACTCTCTCCTTTCAAAAATCGTGGATTTCAGTTAAACGACGAGTCTCTCTTTCGCGCGGGTGATCTGAGCGAATAAATACGAATTCAACAGAACGGGATACTTTACGATTGGTTCGCGCAAACTCTCGTAAAATGTATCGTTCGCGAATTGTACGTTCGACGACTCTCGGAAAGTGAAGTCTTTTGCGCTAATTTTATTTTCTTTCTTTGGGCGTTGTTGAACAGAAAAAGTAGATTTTTGGAGATCTCAAGAATAATGGATCACCCCCAAAAAAAACCTCCTCCTTTACTTACCTTAAACCCGAAGAAACAAATAATAAAAGAACGGCCGTTCGCGAAGGAAGGACAGAGAGAGGAAGAGGAGGAATATAAAGCCTGCTGAGCACAGACTCCGTGATAGAAAACCTCTCTCTAAACATGTATATTACAGACTCCGTGATAGAAAACCCTCTCTCTAAACATGTATTTTTATAACAAGCGCACACCAAACAAAAGATAATATAGAAACACACGATCTACTCGCGTTCTATTTATTTATGCGTATATTTTGAGACACATCATCAAAAATCCAGCGGCCCGAGATCGCTCGGCACTAAACTCGACCCGGGAAGCAAAATTAAGAAAGCGATGGCGATGCACGCAAAAGCTAACGTCGCTCTCGACTCACCAACTTCCGTGACGTCGTCTTTGGGAGCGTAATCCGGAGTGCGTTGGCAAATGACGATGAAAAGGAGCCACGGAAGGCTCAAGGTGGAACCCAAGATGCCGAAAGTGAGACCAAGGTAGGTACCGAGGGAGGTGGCAGAGAGAACGCGGCGTCCAAAAGCCGCTTGGGCAATGCGACCGCCGTCAAGTTGGCCGACAGGGAGGAGGTTGAGAGCGGTCGTTGTTAACGCGCACCTGCGGCGTGAATAGAAAAAGAGGTGAGCGTTGTGAAAATAAAAATTGAGAAGCAAGCAAAGAGAAGAAAGAGAAGAAAGCGCGTCTCCCTCTCGAAAGGAAAATTCTCAGAGTCATGGAAGTTTTTTGCTTCTGCAGCCGACAAAACGCACGAAGCGCAAAGTCACTTAGTGGGAAGTCGGTAAAAACAATTGTCTTCACGGAATTTTTCTTTTCTTCTTCTTTCGCGTTTCGCACGATAAATAAAAAAAGATAAAATTTTCGGCAACAACAACACCAAAAAAAAAGGAAGGAAAGAAAAAATATCACTTACCATCCGGCTATGAAGTACGGATGCACGACAATCGCGTTCGTGGCCGCCGCAGCTCCTGTAGTAGTAGCATCGCTGTCACCCATAGTCAATAAAAGTTCGCTCACGCCACCTAACAACAAGGAACTTCCAAACAAGTTCCCGGGAATGGGAACGCACGCCGGATCGTGCCCAATGGATAAAATCAAACCGTAAGAAAATAATGCCAAAGCGGTAACACCACCGCAAAGAGGTCCCGCGATGGCCACGTCAAAGAAATCTGAACGGTTCTCTGGTATGGATTTTATTTGCGTGATTGTACCAAACGTCCCTAATTGTCCGTTGGGAATCAAATACGGGATGGACAATTTTACGTTTCGAATCGCGCCGACGACGCGGTGTCCAACCTCGTGTGCGAGGGAGGATAAAAGAACACCTGCAGTGATTGGTAAAGCGGCCTCGACGTACGCAATGGTATCAAAGTTTTCTAATCCTGGCGGAGGTACGTTCGGATCGATGCGCGTGTCAATACCAGCCCCGCTGCCACCTTCCGCTAACCATCGCATCGTCTCCTCGGGCAATCGCGAGACCTCTGCGACCAAGCCCAATTGGACGGCAGAACCGACGGTAAAACCAATCAAAGCCAACGCGATGAGGTATTGCCAAACCCCGGTTTCTTCGGCTGGACCGGCTTTGTCCGCCGGAACGACTAAGAAAGAAACTCTGGGCCCTCTGGTGTTTGAGACTGATTCACCGGGTCCGGGCGAATTTGGTGACAACGCGTCCGGTTCTTCGAGCATGAAAATTTCGTATTTGTTATCAAACTTGTCGTAAATCTTCGCGCGAACTTCGTCCCAAACTTCCTGTCTGTCTTTTCTTAAGTTACCCCTGAACAGCGCACCGGCTCCACCTTGACCCATGGACGAATTTCGTCTTCGACCGCTGGAAGACGCCTCTGCGGCGTTATCGCCGGGACCGGATTCCATGTCGTCCAAATCGCCACCGATGGTCTCTACCGACGTCACGAAAAACGTCTGCATGCCAAAAATCTCGCTCTTAATCACATCCACGTCTTCTTTCGACACCGGTGGAATCCCAGGTTCTTCTAAAATATCTAACAACGCGTCAAACTGTTTCTGAAGTTCTCTTTCCTCCTTTAGCAACTCGTCGTCGTCGTCGTCGTCGTCATCCGAAGATGCCATCTTCCCTTCCTCTTTCATTTTCTTCCTTTGTGCAATCTTCCCGAGATCGGCTAAAACTTTCTCCAATTTTTCGTCTCTGTTGCTGATATTATCGTTATTATTAGTACTACTATTACTATCGATGTCCTTACTACCACCCTCTTCTTTTTCGGACGGTTTCAACAAATCCATCAATCCATTTTCGCCAGACTTCTCCTTCGTCAAATCCACCCGAAACTTCTTCCTGTTCTCTTCTCTAATTTTCCTCGTCCGCTCGTCTAACCTCTCGTCCATCTCGTCCATCTTTTTCTGTTTCATTTCTCTCGTTTCTTTCAACTTTAAATATTTCGCCTCCTCTTCTTTCTCTTTGCGTTCCTCTTCCAATTTTTTTTCGTCCGGTCCTAGCAAGAGCTCGAGGTCGGCTAAAGCCGTCGAAGCGTCCAAATTCGGCAAAGCTTTTTCTTCCTTTCGAGTCGCTTTCGTAGCTTCATTTACGTTCGATTCCTCGTTCGTCGCCGGCGATTTTTCTTCGTTTTTCTCTTCCTCTTCTTCTTCTTCTTCTTCTTCTTCTCCTCCTCCTCCTCCTCGGTTATTGTCGTCGTCACCTTCGTCGCCGCTAAAAAAGTTTCCGAGCCAACCGCGCGCGACGAGTAACGACGACGTTCTCTTTCGACTCGTCGTCCACGTCGTTCCCATCGATTGTCCTCTTTCTCTGACCGAAGAGAAGGACGACGACGACGACGACGACGACGACGTCGACGTCGACGAATGCGCATCACCGCTGCTACCGTGCGCTCGGACGATCGAAGCTCTTCTTCCGCCGTTGCGTCTCGACGACGAGAGAGGTGGACGCGCAGAGCGCGATTGAAACGTCGTCGTCGTCGTCGTCGTCGTCGTCGTCGTTATCACCATCATCGCCGATATCGGTTTGTTGTTTGTGTGCCACAGAGCTGTTTTGCTCCCCTCGCTCCTTTCTTTGTTGTTGTTGTTGTTGTTGTTGTTGTTGTTGTTGTTGTGAATTTGCGTTTTTTAGTAGTACTTAGTATTCCGTAAAGTCGTGGAATAATAAAAAATGATTTTGATTTTGGAAAGAGGTTGACACAAAAACGACAAGAGAAAGGGAACCTTTTTTTTTCCTTCGATTATTATTCGACAAAAACACACGAGCGAGAGCCGAGAAAAAAAAAAAGAGAGGTCTTGTTGGCAAAAAATTCGGCAGTTGTTACGAGAGTACCATACCACACTTATGTATATGTAAGTATGTAAGTAAGTATGCCATAGACTCGATGTAAAACAGAACTTTGAATCGAGCGCAGAGAACTTTTTCCTCCTCCTTCTCCCCCTCCTCTTCGCCTCCAAATGGCATCGCCCTCGCACCATCGCCAACACCATCGACAGACGCTCGCGTCGTTCAGCAGTCGAGAGATGAGAGAGGAAATTCCGGGCGTCTTTTTGATTGAACATTTTGTCACCAAAGAGGAAGAGAAAGCTCTAATCGAGGAGAATAAGAAAGAGAACGAGAACAAAGACAACGACGACGACGACGACGAAAACAACGAAGAAGACACGAATACGAAGAAATGGAAGGTGTTGTCGTCATCGAAACGCCGCGTGCGACACTACGGGAAGAAGTTTGACTACGACACTCGAGACGCTGTAAACGACGCGGATGAGAAAATTCCGGAATTGCTCGACGTGGACGTGCGAAAGAGGCTCGCAGCTCTTACAGTCAACGCTGCCGCGCCGAAAGAGAAAGAAATGGTAAATTGGGGAAACGAAGAAGGAGGGGAAGGTGCAGACGTCTTCTTCTGTACAGGTCAGAATGCGAACGACGACGCGTGGACTGAGGATGAGAGAAGACAAATATCCGAAGCAATTAAAAAAGTCGTCGCGTTTGATCAAGTCACCGTCAACGAATATCCTCCCGGATGCGGCATCGCCCCTCACGTAGATACGCACTCCGCGTTTACCGAAACCATTCTTTCTCTCTCCTTGGGCGATCGATGCGTCATTGAGTTTCGCCACCCAAACCCAAACGAAGAAGACCATTCTGCCGCCGCAAAGAATACCGCCGCCGTTACTGCTGCTCCTGCTGCTCAGCAAAACAAGAACGAGAACAGCGACGACGCGATGGTGTTCCCCCATCGCGCTCTCGAGTTACCTCGGCGATCTCTTCTCATTCTTACAGATTTTGCCCGGTTCAACCGCCAGCATTACATTCCAAAACGAAAGTCAGATCCGATGATTGACGGAACGCGACGAATGCGAACGGAAACCAGATATAGTTTCACCATTCGACAAACGATTAATAACGATAACATCAATACTACTAATAATAATAATAATGAAAACAACATTGAGAATGGAGGCAAACAGCTTCGCTCGTGCGATTGTCAATATCCGCTCTTTTGCGACGTCAAAGATGGGCCGTTTTCGAGAATCATTTCGAGGAAGAAAAAAGATGCAACCGGTTAAGAGAGATGTGTAGTGTACAACAATGTAGCAGAGAAATAGAACTATAGACGCGTAGATGTGAACGCCGTAGTCTCAAATAGCTAGCCCGTTTTGTTTTCTGCTTTTCCCCTTTCTCTCTCTCCTTCCATCGCGCGCGTCTTTTCTCGACGCGTTTTTTGTCTCCCCTTTTTTTTTGTTTTTGTGTTTGTGTGCACTTTTTCAATCTTTGTCTTCAGTTTTTCTCTCTTCTTCTTCTTCTTCCTCCCCCTTCTCTCGCGACGACCGACGACCGACCGTCCGACGGACGGACGGACGGACGGACGGACGGAAGAAGCGAGCGATGGTTTCCTTTTTCCCCTCCTCGACAACGATGACGGCGACGACGAGTAAAGGAAGGAGAAGATTATACGCAGCGTCTTTTCTTCTCGGTCTTCTCGCGCTGTGTTTGTATCTCATCGCCTCCTCCTCCTCCTCCTCTAACTCAAACTCGAAAGGCGCCGGGATGTTCGGTGTTTCCTCTTCCTCATCGCCATCCTTTCGCGGCGGGAATGACGGCGAAGACGGTGGAGGTGCTGGTACAAAAGAAGAAGAAGAAGAAGAAGAGAAGACGTTTTTATCGCCGACGAGGAGCAGCAAAAACAGAGAGAAAAACGATGACTTTTGCGACCGAACACGTCAACTATGGGTTGAAGGCGAACCACCGAAAGTGAGCGCGAAACTGAAAAGAGGCGGTAACGGCGGTGCGCCGAAAAATTTACCGAGGTTCGCGCCGCCCAAGTGCAAGAGAGATCGAATGGAACGGGTTCGGATGGCAATCGCGGTTGCGACGAGGTACGCGAGAGGAAGGACGACGACGAGTTGGGCGGACGTTTTAGTAAAGAAGGTACACGCGAACTTGCCGAAGCAGTGGAAAGCAGAGATTATTTTTTACGAAGACGGCGGAGACGACGACGACGACGACGACGACGACGACGACGACAAAAAAGAAGAAGACGGTGACGAAGATGACAACGGCAAACGCAAAAGGGAGAGGAAGAGTAAGCGAACAAAAAGCGCCGCGACGACAATGACACGGACGAGAGAGTTTGTGAAGAAAGCGGCGAATTCGGCGAAAGATGGTAAAGGGTACGCAGTTTACGCGACGTCGAGGGATACGGACGCTAGGGTGGTTTCGCGATTGTTGAGATTGACGAGCGCAGATACGTTGCTTTTGATGTATCCTTCTTCTCCTTCTTCTTCTAGTTTTAGTTCTAGCTCTGGTTCTTCGAGAGAATCCGAAATAGATGTATCTGTGGGTTGGATACGAAACGCGGAAGCGATGTTAGCGAGAGATGCGAAATTAGTGGCAATATTTGTTGCTGACAGTAGTTTTAGTGGTGAAGGCAAGAAAAAAAGTAAGGATGAGAATGATGCTTTACTGACGTCTTCCTCGAATTCGATTGTATTAGTAAAACGAGAAGCTCTTTTGAGAGGAGGGTACCAACTTCTCGCGGAGAAGAAAGCTGCGCCGTGCGGTTCCAATAATCCAAATCCGGACGATTTAATCAGAGAAGCAATAGAGAACGTGGGCGGAAAGTACGTTGCGATGCACGCTGAATCTCCGTACGAGGTGATTGATATTTTCCCTAGTAATAAGTATCAACACGACGCGTCTTCCTCCGCGGCGAGAAAATCGATGACATCGAGTGGAAAGATATTGCGGCGCGACAGTGACGATGGCAATGCAGTTTGTGGTCCAGAAGTTTTAGACGTGGAGCCTGCGTTTTGTAATGACGGTGCCAAAGGGGACGTCTTGCAGGCTGAAAAGAAAGTTATGGCATCAATCGTGATGCAATTCTACGACCGTCCAAAATCTATATCGACTCTTCCTGCGTTGCTTTCCAAGCGAACTCCAGTTCTCGCGGAACTCCTGATTAACAATGACTCCCGGAGCGGTCACGAAGCCTGGATGAAAAGCCTTCACAGATTTCACAACGCTATGCTACTCCTTGCTGCGGGAAATAGCACGGACGACAAAATATCGACGAGAAGGAATAAATATTCGGCGCCGTTCGCTTTGCTCGTACATAGTCCAGATGTGCACGAAATTAGGGCTTATAATAGATTAGGTCGAGCTGCAAACGGGCCTTTTGTTGCTTTCATTCAGGATGACGATCGGCCGAACGATCCAAATTGGCTAGCCCGGGCTTTGAAGCTATTCAAGGTTCAACCGAAAATGTCCATGCTCGGCGGTCACGCCGGCAGATTGGACACGTCAAAAAACATGGAGGTAAAAAGGCAATGGGGCGCTCGATCCAAAGGTTACCGTGGAGGCCCAACTTGGCAAAATGCGGGAGAAAAATATGGCAACGCCGCCGGCGCTTTACCGATCAAATTTTTAGATCCGAAAACAGACGAGGCTTTTATGTGGGCATACAAAGTTAACAGCGCGCCTTTAATTGTCCGTACCGATGATTTCATACGAGTTGGATTATTTCATCCCATGTTCTCGTGTCCTGGTGAAATGGGAATTGGTTTTGATTTTGAATTTTCAATACGACTTTGGAAAAACGGCTTAGGAGTGGGATTGTATTCGTCAGGGTTCAAGGACGGGTTAGGCGGCGGAGGGAGCACGCGATCGAATCCAGTGGCGCTCTTGCGGAGAATGAGAGCGTGGAGATCGAATAACATTTTGCTGTATTACTGCTATCCGAATTTTCATCACGAGAAGGGAACTAAAATAGCGCAAGCGTGGAATAAAGAACTTGCCCTTCGTACAAAGACGAGACGGCCGGCGAAGAGCTCTCCGCATTTTTAATTGTATTCACGGTAATCGATATATACAACAGACACGTAGTGACTTTTTAAAATAAAAGAGTACTAAAAACCCACAGCAGGACTTAAAACCAAGACAAAAAAGTTTATTTACCACTGCAAGTCCGCCTCGCTCTCGATGGCAGTGAGTAGTTTAGAATCCACACCCGAGTCTCGTGGCAAAGCTACGCGGCCACTTCTGGCAACTTCGAGAATACCGTACGGTTCTAACAAACGCTGAATAGAAATGATCTTCTTTTGTCGTCCACCAACTTCGATGGTGGCTGTATTTTCAGAAACGTCGACGATTTTTGCGCGGAAAATTGTACAAAGGTCGACTAATTCGCCTCTTTGCTTTCGGTCGCAAACGATCTTAATCAACATCAACTCCCTTTCGACGTACGGTGTTTTTGTGATATCGTCAGCACTAATCACGTATGGAACTTTTAAAATTTGTTTGAGAAGCATTCTGATGTCCTCTTGCGTGCCCGGTACCACGGTAGAAATGCGAGAAATATCGAACGTAGCTTCCGGGCCGACGCCTAAAGATTGGATGTTGTATCCTCTTCGCGCAAACACTCCCGTGATTGAGTCTAAAACGCCCGGCTTATTATCGACGACAATAGAAAGCATGTGTGCAGTGAAACCACCATCAGCGGCAGTGAAACCGATGGGTTGCTTCGGGATATCCTCTTGATTTTCGTTAATTTCACCCGTATACGAGGAGGATAATACGGGGACGTCCCAAACACCTTTGACTTCGTCTTCGAGATCGCCACCGTATACGTCAAGATCCCTGGACGCTGAACCGCTGAAAAATCGTTCGTTCAAGTCTCCGTCTAATCCCGCAACAGCCTTGACGATTTTTGACGCAATCAACGATTCGGCGCGATCGTCGGAATTGAAGCCACCACTTGAAGGTGAAGCAGAATCGATGTATGTGCCGTCCATGACTTGTTTTGCCTTGCGCAGAGCTTCCATCAACTTGATTTTCCTCGAGCGTGACTCCGAATACATCGGCTCCCTCTTCAGAGCTAACTTCCCAGTTCGAGCGACTTGAATCGTACCAAATTTAGACAGCGCAGATTGAAAGGCACGATTTTTCCCCGGATCTCCAGTCACGCATGCCGTTACCGAGTGGTTCGAAACGTCAACAACGGATGCACGAAAGATGCGAATAACTTCCAATAACTCCGTGCGAGTGCTCGAATCCGATTTCACTTTCACTAAAAGTAATCCTCGATCAACGCACTCTTTATCGGTGACGTTTTCAACCTTTCTCACCTTGGCGAGTTTGTTCAGCTGTTTGATTAACTTTGCGATCGAATTATCGTCACTCACGACCATAATTGTAAAAATCGCCTTGTCCTCGTTCAAACCGACGCATAAAGAATCAATGTTATACCCGCGTCTCGCGAACACTCCGGCGACTCGATTAATCATACCGGTTTCATCCGCGACGTACACCAGTATGGTGTGTCTTCGCAGACCTCCAGCTAAACGCGTCGGGCCTTGATACACATCTTTCACCTCAGCTTCTCTTTTTTCTTCATCTTCTTCTGTTTCGTTTTTCGAGTTGTTACTGCCGTCGTCGACGCTCGCTTGAGCCGCTCTTTGCACAACTAAACTTCTTCGTCTGTTTCCCTTTCGACTCACTGAGCAGCTCTCCTTAAAAGTAGTGGTGTTACCATCGTTACCACTTCTTTCGCTCATAACGCGATGATGACGGCGACGACGGCGACGACGAGCAGTAATGGTGCTCGAATCCATCAAACTTCTCGTCATCGTCGTCGTCGTCGTCGTCGTCGTCGTCGTCGTCGTTGCTGCCGCCGTCATCGTCATCACAGCACCCTTTGTGCTCGCGTCATTTTTTTTCGTTACGAACGGGGAAGCCCTGAGGGGAAGCCCGGTCACGCGAGGAGTGGCATTGTGTTGAAGGAAAATGCGACGAGACTGCCTTTTGTCTCGCTGTAGATCCCCGAAAGAAGACGACGACGACAACAACGACGACGAAAAGGGGAATGCGGTGGGTTTGTGCGCGCAACACGGCGTCATTTTTCTCTGCTCCTCCGCGCAATGTTGTTGCTTCTTTTAATTAAAAGTTGGTAAAAAGAATGAGGTTCTCTTTTTCTTTTCTCCTCCTCCTTTTTTTTTGGGTTTGATGGTAAGGTGTGTGTTGGACATTTTTGAAC
>MDSZ01146822.1_pt1 | contig 10410 bp, 8 predicted proteins | sample 811201 | NCBI WGS metagenome assembly MDSZ01 (sample SAMN05326647, study PRJNA326480) | marine metagenome | isolation source: seawater | place: Indian Ocean: North | collected 2010
CCCCATGATGGAAATTTGGGATTGTGCGGCTATATTGCCCTGCCTTGAAGGTGCCGGATTCACCTACACTGGCTGGAATGGTGGAGATGCCTTTGATGAACGCAGCATTATAGCAGCAAAGCCCGCTCTCCATGAGACAGTGATGGGGATACTCTATCCCAATTAATCCATAGCGCTGAGTGATTTGTGAGACATTTATTCCAGCTTTTAAAAAATATTATTCAGTCCGCACACCGCTCGAATGGCTTAGTATTTTTCCCTTTTTTTCAATCGGCTCGTAGCTACTGCCCATCCTACCTGAGGGATGATTGCAAGAGTGCGATCAATGTAGCTTTGCTCGCCTTTCCCCAGGGCATGGCTTACGCCTTGATCGCTGGACTGCCCATACATTACGGCATCATTGGCTCCGCCATCGCCTCCATTGCCAGTGCCTTTTTTGCTAAGTCTAACCTTATCACTTTCGGCCCGACAAATGCCACTGCCGTCATGCTCTTTACTACCTTTGCCAGCTTGGGGCTTCCTGAAGGGCAAAAGCTTGAATATATCAGCGTGCTCGTTTTCCTAACTGGCATTTTTATAACAATTGGCTCCTACTTCCGCACCGCAGATCTAATTAAATACGTTTCGCGATCTGTCATCACTGGATACATCACCGCAGCTGCCCTCTTTATAATTCTCAACCAAATTCCCAACATTTTGCATCTGGAACTCGGCAAAGATAAGGGTAACTTTTTTCAGCTAATCGCTGCCGTTGTACAGAATTTAAACTATGTTCATTGGCCAACCCTAGGCATAGGCTTGATCACCCTTATTACTTTTTCCCTGCTCAATACGAAATTTAAAAACCTCCCCAATATTGCCATTGTACTCGTTTTAGTTTCGCTCTTTTCCTACCTGATAGATGCCCACCGTTTTGGGATCGCCTTTCTCCCCTCAATTGAAGAATCTTTTCTCTCTTTCTCTTTCCCCAGTATTAGTTTTGCTTCCATTCAAATGCTGACGACCACAGCCATTGCCATCGCCTTACTTTGCATCCTTGAGGGAATTTCTATTGGTAAATCATTGGCGATCAAAAAAGGAGCACCACTAAACAACGACCAAGCTATGTATTCGATTGGCATGACTAATATAGTTTGTTCTTTTTTTTCTGGCATGCCCGCATCGGGTTCACTCACCCGATCGACCTTAAACTACCACAGTGGCAGTCAGACCGTGTTTTCCAATCTCTTTTCGGGCATCCTCATTTTGATCGGTATTTTTGTGCTCGGTTCATTGACCAAATACATTCCACTCTCTGCCCTCTCTGTCTTAGTAATCATTGTTGGGCTCTCCTTGCTCAACAAGCATGCCATACGCATTGTCACCCGCACAACGGGATCCGATGCCATTGTCTTTATCGTCACCCTCTTTGCTGGCTTATACTTTTCCCTCGATAGTGCCATCTATTATGGGGTTGGCGTCTCCATTTTATTGTTTTTGAAAAAAGTCGCTAAACCCAAACTCAAAGAATACGCCTTCAATCAAAAAGGAGATCTTTTAGAATCGGAAAAAACTCAACGCAGTATTCCAGAAGTTTCCATTGTACATGTAGAAGGAGAGCTCTTCTTTGGGGCCGCTGACCTCTTTCGCGAGCAAATGCGTCGCATCTACGAAGAACCGCAATTAAAAATAGTCATCTTAAAGATGCGTAACGCTTACCATATGGACGCCTCGAGTGTCATGGCTTTAGAAGAACTGGTTCGACACATGAATAAAATGGGGCGTTATTTAATTCTCAGCGAAGTTAGAAAAGATTTACTCCGCGTATTGAATAACTCGGGCGTAGCCGCATATATAGAGTCCAGGAATATTTTCCTCGATGATGCCTCTAACCCTACACTATCTACCGCTAAAGCTTTAAAACGAGCCAAAGAACATTTAGGCGAAAACGACCCAAATGTCTCAATTTACGTAGAAACTAAAAAATCCTAGAACCCTTTTCGAGAATGCAGAAAACGGTCCTAATTATCTTACACCCGGAATTTGAAGAAATTGAGGCAATCACCCCCATTGATCTCTTGCGGCGTGCTGGCTTTCAAGTGATCACCGCATCCACTAGCAATTCTCACTCGGTCACTAGCCGCGGTGCAATTACCCTTAGAGCCGATTCACTTCTATCTGATAACTTGAATAGCGTTTTTGATGCCCTTGTCATTCCTGGTGGACCTGGCATCTTTGATATCCGATCAGACGAACGAATAAAAAGCATGCTAGAAGAACACCGTGCCCATGATAAATATATCGCATGTATCTGTGCCGCGCCTCTCCTACTTTTAGACTTAGGCTATAACGAAGATATTCCCATGACCTGCCACCCATCGGTTGAAGATGCCTTTAAAAACAGGCAAGCCGTAGGCACCCTCAAACACGAAACTTTCATCACTTCGAGAGGCGCCGGAACCGCGATCGAATTTTCGCTAAGAATCATAGAAGCCCTAACCGATAGAGCAACAGCCGCTCGTATTGCAAAAGAAATAGCAATATAATTTGCGTAAGCTCATGAATCAATCGAACCATAGCCATTTAAACATTCGGGACATCGCTCTTCGCGATAACTTTACAAGCTCAGAAAAACTCAACTTTTCCGCACTCTTCATCGTCTTTCTTATTCTGAGTTGGAGCATCAACAACCAGTCTATTTGGATCAGTTGTGTGATTTTGCTCATCGGCATTGCTTCGATTGCAACGATAAAAATTCACGAAATTGTACACCCTTTTATCATTGATCAATTATGGTTGAACTACCTTGGCTATAACCTTCCCGCCATTGCTTTGCTCAGTTTTTATTTTCTCACAGCATTTGGAAATGGCTTTGAATTGCTCCACTCAGAAGGGCGGGAGTACCTGTTTTTTAATACCCCTATTAACTTATCCAATAGCAATATCCATCCAGCTGAGCATGCGATATGTTTCACCGCTAGTGTACTGCTATTTTCATTGACCATCCAGTTACTAATCATTCCCAAATCACTTTATTTCCTCAATAAACTTCTCTCATGGTGTTCTATCAGTGTCGCCTTTACCGCTTTATTAGGCTATCTCTTTAAAGCTGCGCATCTCACTCAAATACCCTTGGTCAGTAACACCCATCAAGATGGCTTCTTTGCTTTCTTTTCAAATGATGCACACTGGGCTAGCTTTGCTTTAGTTTGGATGTTTGTCAGCTTTTCGATTGCTTTAGTCGAACATGAAAAAGACAACCAAAGATTTTCAAAATCAAGCACTCCCCTTTATCTCAGCATCAGTTTTATTTTAGCCTCTACTGTTATTGTCATCGAAGCAAGCGTTGCCTCCTTTCTCCTCGCCCTCTCGTTCGCCTACCTGTGTCTTAAATATACCAACTATATCAAATTTAAAAAAGAAGCCATTTTTAAGAAACTTCGCTTCTACATCATTGCCCTTGGTCTCTCCAGTCTAATCTATAGTCTATATATATTTATTCAAATTAACACCTTTAGCCCTAGACTGAATTACCTAAAGTCTTCGGCACTGAATATGTTTAGAGATAATCCAATTTTAGGATGGGGCATGCATAGCTTTGAACAATTAGCGCCTTTTTACAACAACCCCAAGACACCCCATGATATCGAGGCTATTGCGCCTACGGCTAGCCTCAGTTTTTTAGTTGAATACGGCTGGATTGGAATAGGTATCATCATTTCCACCACAGCCTATTTCTTTTGTAAATACATTCTATCCGAAAAGCCTAATCCCTTCTCTGATCAACTCTTCTTGGCACTTTTCACAACAATCCTAATCGGATTTTTTGAAAATCCTTTCTACAATAGAACTTTCTGCTTCAGCTTTTTACTGATTGCTTTCGCTGCCATTCGCTGGTCAAAACTTATCTATAAACGCATCGATGAGGTTGATACCAAAATCAAATTGATTGTATCCGATGAATTGCGTAACGTACCTTTCGTGACGAATCCCAAAAAAGAAGTTTTCAAATAAGGACTCCTCTCAGATAAGCATCTGTAATTAGCATGGTTCCACTTGAAGATAGCACTATTGACATCCTCAAAAAAGCCTCGATAGGGAAAGGCTACGGAGAGCGCGAACTAGCAAAACAGTGCCAATGCTCTCTATCCGCCATCCAGACTTTTTTTAAGGGAAACTATTCTGAAGCACTCCTCGGATCGCTTGCTTATGTACTAGACCTGAACTACCAGGCTCTAAAAATGCACGCCCTAGGGCACTCCCAACCTCCCGATATCAAACTCAATGACCTCAAAGGTTTCCAATCCGAATTTCCTTATTCGCCTAAATTAACGCTAAGCGTGAACCACTATCTCGTCTCAGATCCTATACAAAAAACCGCCGTCCTCTTCGATACAGGGACTTCGGCAAGCGAATGCCTAACTTATCTAGAGCAAGAAAATCTAAACCTGGAAGCCATCTGTATCACCCACCAACATAAAGACCATACCTACGCCCTCGATACCTATCGATCCGCTTTCCCCCAAGCAACCATTTATGCCAAACGAGTTTTTCCCAAAATTGCAGAAAGTAAGATCATGCAACTCGACACCAACTACTCCTTTGGTCGTTTAACTCTGCGTGCCCTAGCCACCCCCGGTCATAGTGAAGATGGCCTCAGCTTCGCCATCAGCGGACTTGAGCGCTTCCTTATCATAGTCGGCGATGCCCTCTTTGCCCACTCACAAGGAGGCACACACTCACAAGAAGCCTATCGTTCCGCACTCTACTCTAATCGCGAACAAATACTCTCCAAAGGAGGAGAAAGTGTACTCGCCCCAGGACATGGACCCCTCACAACCGTTGCTCACGAACTGAAATACAACCCTTTTTACGCTGAACACTAAATTTGCGACATCAGCCAGCAAGGACATCTTGCCAAAATAGATCGGAGAAACGCAACGAACTGATTACCCAATCCAATCCCCGCCGTTGAAAAAAGACCTGTGTGCCCACTAAAGGAAAATCCGACTTAATAAAAGTCACTTCAAACTCTGACCAAGAAAGGTATCGCATACTACACCACTCAGGTAGCTGCGAAAGACCTTCAGCTATCTCGTAGAAGGACAGTTTTTTATCCAAAGCTTCCTCTGTAGTTAAGGAATCCTCTAATTCGATCCCCTTTGAAATTGCCAGCAAAGAAGCTAAATTCTCTGGCTGAAGAAACCCATCGACCAAGCCATCAGTGAAGCTCATCGAAAATCCAGAAAACAATAACTGCATCGACGGATCAGAAAATTCACCACGACTCATCTCCGCTAAATACGAACGAAGCTGAGACTTGGTTGCATCGCGCAACTTAGGAAAATCAATATAACGCTCTAGATTCGAATAATCCCCTTGAACAATCGATTGATGAATACCGTAAGCGGAACGGAATGGGCCCAATTGAACATAAAGTAAACCGATGAAGCATAACATGCTAAGTAGAATGATATAATAAGACTTATTCTTCATACTGGAACAACTTATCTGCATAGGAAGCTTAGCGAAAGTAAAAACCACGATCCAATAAAAGATAAATAGTGACGTTGAATTTGGTATTGTATCTTGTCGATATTATCGACAAAATAATTATTCACAAGAATAGATACTAATGATATGAATAGATTGCGCTACCTACTTAAATTTCTACCACTCATACAACTATTTGCTCTCACAGTTGCCCTGTCCTTAATAACAGGCTTGCAAGCCTCACCCGGTGATCCTGACGATACGCTGACCTTCTTCGGTCCACGACCGATATACACTAATGGTGGCAAAACCAATGTCATTGTGGACGATTTTGCTTGGCTTGACAACTACCGTGCAGAGCAACAACAAGCTGAAATCGCGGCGACAATCGATGAATGGAGCCAGGCGGGCATCGGCTACGCCGCCTATTACGCACTGGGTGCAGTGGAATCGCAGGATGCCATCGATGCCATGGGCGATGCGGGCAGAGCCTACAACTTAGACGGAACGCCACTCGACTGGTTTATGTTCACTCGTAGCACCTTCCGAGATTACTTAATAAATGCAGGTAAAACTGCCATCGATCTCGGTGCCAACTATTTCATGCTCGATAACGCGAGTCCCGGGCTGGGCACACTGAGTTTTGATGAAGAAATGATTGCCGCTTTCCGGACCTATTTAGCGGCTCATTACAGCACAGAAGAACTCACTGAGATGGGTGTTTCCGACGTAGTCACCTTTAACTACGCGGACTATTTGAAATCAACTCAAGGCGGTAGCTACACCAATTCCGATTCGGTAGATAACAGTATACCAGGAGACGCTCTATGGCACGCTTGGATCGAGGCAGTCGAAGCAGTGGAGCGCGAGTTTTACGAAGAATGGACCAGCGAACTTCGGAACTACGCACAAACCCAATACTCGCGAGAGATTTACCTCGGAGCAAACCGCTCTGTCGGGCCACGCCAATGGGCAAACATCGACAAACTCGACTACGCTATGGCGGAGACCTTTATCGATACACTCGGTTACCCCTACTACAATTTAGACCACGTTTATAAAAACGCCCGTAACTTCAACAAACGCTTCTGGTCCTGGGGTTTCCCCGCCAACACGGGCGAGTTCAATGGCTCATACGATCCTTATGGCAACCTTCACATCACTGAACTCAGCAAGCTATTCCTAACGGAGACCTTGGCCGCAGGTGGCTTACACCAAATCCCCATTGACTGGGTTTCCTATTACCACGACGATGCTCGTCTAACACCGCTTCAGCCCTACTACAGCTTTGCACGCAGCCATCCCGAATTGTTCAATCTTGCTGAAGCGGGAGAAGTTGCCGTCCTCTACAACGAAGCCTTTGAAAAAGCGGATCCCAACAACTACACCCCAGGTTACCAAGGCATCATGATGCTGCTCGCGGATTCCCACCGCCCCTTCGATGTCGTCTTTGCCGGAGACCCCGAAGACCGCGATGGCGCTGATCCTTTTTCTACCACCGACCTAACAGCCTACAAAGCGGTCATTCTACCCAACACCCAAATGCTCACCGATGCCCAAGTAAGCAAACTGGAAAGCTATCTGAATGGCGGAGGCACCCTCATCGGCCTCGGGCAAATTGCCAATCAAGATGAAGACGGAAATGATGTGACTGCCTCGCGGACACTCGATGACTACTTCACTTCCGAAGGCAGCACCGCGGTGGGATCCGGCACAGCGATTTGTTTCACCACCAACCTAGGAGACAACTACCACGGCAATTCGGCCACTAGCTATTCCGAATTTGATTGGGAAGTGACGGCACAAAACCTCAGCGACACAGCAAGCTATCGATCAACTTGGTCGAGTGCCGTTGATAGTCACTTGAGCCAAGACTTTTCTGGAGCAACACTCCCACACACAGTTCATTTGCATCGCTATGAAGATAGCACCGATGGCTCACACGTTTACCAGATGGTCAATCGCGACATCAACATGACGGCAAACGTCGATGACCAGAGCATGAATACCACCAGTGATACTGGTTGCTCAGTGGCGATTCCAGAAGGTTTCACCAGTAGCACCGTCACCCTATCTTGGATGACAGTCGAGGCACCGACTCCCACAGAATTAAGTTTCACCCTCAATGGAGACCAGCTTGAGTTCACCCTACCCGGATTCAACATCTGGGGTATCTTGAAAGTCGGTACAGTTGCAGATGCTCCGAGCTCTGTTGATGAAACACCCGAAGCGAATTTTAATTTGCTCGATGCCGCTTCCGGTTATCGACCAGACAAACTCGAATCTCCAGGGATTTTTGAGTTCAATTACAATTACTGGAAAGGTGGCAACCATGGAACGGTTCCTTGGGATATTCCCTACTGGGCAAGTGACGACAACGAAGTGGATCTAGTTCGTTTCTACTACCGCTTCTCCACTGACCGAGCCAGCTGGGGAGCATGGACCCTTTATACGACCGAGGATGTCAGCGGCACAAACATTTCGGATACCATCAGTTTCAATGCACCTGACGGTGAAGGGCATTATCAGTTCCGTATACAAGCAGTGGACGATCAAGGGCAGGAAGAAGTTGTCGATACCAGTCGTGACGAAACCGCCTATGGTTTTGATGAAACAGAACCCGAAGCACCGACTAATGTGCAGGAAGCCACCTACGAAAGCGGCACTTGGATAGAAGACCCATCCAGTTTGACCTTCACTTGGGACGCACCTGTCGACAATTTAAGCGGTCACAGCGGAGCTAATGTGACCATCGAAACCCATTCCTCAACCATCACTGAAGATAGCTTGGATACCGATGTGCATACTTGGTCTCCCAGCCTAACCGGTCTAGTCGATGGCGAACGCTATATGTTCTCGTACCGAAATGAAGATGAGGCGGGCAATTGGGCTACTACCTATACCCCATTTACCTTTCGCTATGGCACTTTGCCCGTGGCCGATCCAATAAGCCCAACCGTGACGGAGGGAGACGGACAGGTAACCGTGAATTGGACAAACCCATCTGACGTCAATTTCAGTAATGTCATCGTCTACTACCGCGAAGCAGGTGATCTCTATGCCTCGTGGACAAGCGGGCCTCAATCACCCGACAGCAGTGCGACCAGCCTGGATCTCACTGGGCTGAGTAACGAAACCCCTTACCAAATCATGATCAGTTCAGTCTCAACGGGTGGTCGAGAAGGCAATGAAATCATCATCGACGGAAGCTATACCCCTCAGGCAGGACTAGGTGGAGGAAGCGAACCCGCCGAAGTAGTTGCACCCACCGACCTCATCGTGCAAGACCACACCGCAAATGTCCGTCTCGAGTGGTTGGATAATGCCGATGACGAAACGGGCTTCGTCATTGAAAAACGACTTCAAGGGGACTTTAGCTGGACTACAGTCGCTACGATTGGCATGAATGCTCAAGCTTTTGTGGATAATACCAACATCGGGAGCGACACTTGGGAATACCGCATCAAAGCCATACGGGATGCGGACAGTTCCGACTACACTGCCGTGGTTTCAATCAGTCGCAGTGGCGGTGGTGGTACTGGCTCTACGCCCACTGCACCCGCCAACCTGCAAGCAAGCGACTCAGGGTCAAGTATTCAACTCAGCTGGGATGACTTGTCCAGCAACGAAACCGACTTCGTAATCGAACGTCGCTTACAAGGATCGACGAGCTGGCTCAACCTAGCGACTCGACCCGCAAATTCCAATCAATTTTCAGACTTTACGGCCATTGGTGGAGACAGCTATGAATACCGAGTCAAAGCGATTAATGGCGGAGCCCACTCCAGCTATTCCAATGTGGCTTCCATCACATACAGTGGTGGCGGCACCATTCCAAGTGACCCCGATTCCATTCACCTAAAAACTTTTAGCGTAGAAGGAGCGATCACCACCATCAGCTTCGATACCCTATCGGGACGCATCTACCGACTCTATGTCAGTGACGACCTCGAAAATTGGACTGTCTTCGGAACGAGAACGGGATCAGGGGCAACGCAAAACTTCGTATTTGATAAGACCTCGCCCTCCGCTCTCACGCACTTTAGTGAGAGTGAACTAAATAAATGCTTCTTCAAGATTGAACTCGAGCCTTAAACTTCATTTTTGACGGATTCAAAAAAACAGTATATCTCTAATTTTAAAACGCTAGAAATCGGGGTGTTTAGATTTATTTAAAAGCCAAGCTTTTTACTTTTAATCATATTTTAAATCTCTATACATAATATATGCTCTCTTTTGAACAGCTTATGGCGAAAATAAATCACCCCCCACCTATTCGAAAGAAAACTATACTTAGCGAATTCTTCTTTATTTATTCTCTAGTTGCTATTCTTTTATCTAATTTTTTCTGGTTTGATTTAATGAATATTTGCGGTTCGGACCACAAACTAATAGCAATTTACACTGGTATTTGGGTACCTACTACAATGTCCTTATCTTATTTGTTTAAGGGAAAACCCCAGAGAAAATCTTCTAAATTAAAGTACAAATAACTAAAGAAATGGGCTATAAGAGAAAATTATATAGTAGATTTAATATATTTTTGACACTAGCTTTTTTATCAATGCTTTTCTCGAATCTTATTTTTTTTGATCTACTTCCATTTATTAAAGAATCTGAAAGAACTTTAACAACAATTTATGTAGGTTTATGGGCGCCAACTTTTGTAGGATTGGCCTTAAGATATCTTCGAATCTAACACTTGAAATAGACTTTTCTTAGTCTGCAAGTTCAACTGTTGATTTTAAAAAAAATGCTCGGAAACCGGGGTGTTTTGAGGTGTACCTACACTAATATATTAAACTAATTCCTATTTTAAGTGGATAAAAATGGCGGAGAGAGAGGGATTCGAACCCTTAGTACTACATTTTTATAGGCTAGTAATTATCAATATTAGGCTATAAATGCCTTAAATATGGTACCTATAATTACTATACA
>MDSZ01069447.1_pt1 | contig 10409 bp, 10 predicted proteins | sample 811201 | NCBI WGS metagenome assembly MDSZ01 (sample SAMN05326647, study PRJNA326480) | marine metagenome | isolation source: seawater | place: Indian Ocean: North | collected 2010
AAGGACATTCTGGTTTACTAGTACATGCACCATTACAAGCTACTTATTTATTAAATATTGCTAAAAAAAATAATATTAAATTTGATTCTTTTGAGTATAGAGCTACATTTCCCTTAATTTCAAATAAAAAATTTAAGGTGCAATTAGGTAAAAATAATAAAGATGAGATAGTTGGATTAGTTTTAAATGATGAAAATATAGCAACTATGCAAGCTATGTTTAAATAGCAATTTTAATTATTTTTTCTTTCCCTGTAAGCAATAAATATTCCACTTGATACAATGATAAATCCGCCAAGATAAATACTATAAGTAGGCACTTCAGAAAAAATTAAAAAACCCATTAATCCTACAAATATAAAAGAGGAATATTCAAATGGAGAAGTAACTGCAACATCTGCATTTTTGGCTGCTTGAGACATAAAAAAATGTCCAAAAGATCCCATTATTCCTAAGCTCATTGCAAAAGTTAATTGAAAGAAATTTGGCATAACAAAATCACTAGGAAAAAAAATCAAAGATGTAATCAATAATGCGAATGAATAATAAAAAATTATTGCCACACTTGAGTCTGTGCTCATTACTGATCTAGTAGATAAATAAACCGATGCCATAAAACATGCAGATATTAATGGGTACAGAGATTCTAACTTAAACAAATCAGTGCCAGGCTTTACTATTATCAAAACTCCTACAAACCCAATTAAAATAGCTGAAGTACGCAGAACACCAATTCTCTCACCAAGTAATGGTACAGCAAGAAAAGCAGCTATTATTGGTGCAGAATGGGCAATAGCAATATTTTCAGATAACATTAAATTGTTTATTCCGTAAATATAAAATACTACACAACCAGAAGCTGAAAAGGCTCTTATAGCATGACCAAATGGCTTTTTAGTTTTTAATTTATCAAAACCAAAATAAATTACTAAAATTAAAGCAATAATACTTCCACTTAAAGCACGAAAAAAAACTGATTCCCAAACTGGAAAATGAAAGCTTAGATACTTATAAGTCATATCATTTATACTAAGGCTAAACATAGAGAGTATCATAAATAAAATACCGAGAAGATTATTATTTTTTGTTTTCATTAATTAATTAAATATACTAAGTTATTATATTGGGATATAAATATTTTAATGAGTAATAAATATACTGTTAAAAAAATAGAAAAAAAACATGATCATTTAAGTATAAGCTGGAATGATAATTTTAAAAGTAAATTTCATTTTTTATGGCTTAGAGATAATTGTCCAACTGCAATACATCCTACCGCAAAAATGAGAATATTTAATATTTTAACAGTAAGTAAAAAAATATATCCAAAAAATATTGCTCTTAAAAATAAAGAGTTAAATATTCACTGGAGTGAAGGTGAGCATAAAAGTAAATATAATCTAAAATGGCTAAGAGATCACTGTTATACTGAAATTAATAAAAAAAAATATATTTCACCTTATATTTTTTGGGATGGAAAACTTAAAAAAAATTTTAATAAAATCAAATTAGATCATGATAAAATTATTAAAAATGATAATTATTTAAAGAAATGGTTAGACCTTCTTCATTCATATGGTTTTGCAATTGTTAAAAATTCCCCTACAAGAAAAAAATCAGGATTTACAATATTAAATAGAATTAGTCATCATAGGGAAACTTTTTTTGGGACACCATTTGAGGTAATTAATATTCCTAAACCAAATAATACAGCGTATACTTCTCAAGCTTTAAGAAATCATACTGACTTACCTTATTTTGAATATGCTCCAGGATATCAATTTTTACACTGTCTTGTTAATAATGCATCGGGAGGCAAATCATCCGTGGTAGATGGTTTTGCAGTAGCAAATTATTTAAAAAAAAATGATAATGATGTTTATCAATTACTAACAAAAACATACATAAAATTTAAAGACACTGATTACACTCAACAAGCTATAAGAATCCTTCACTCGCCAATAATCACATTAACAAAAGATAATGATTTTAATGATATTAGGTTTAGTATGGCTGCAATGGGTACAATTGATGTTAATCCAAATAAAATGAAAAAATTTTATGATGCTTATCAGTATTTTGCATCTCTTCTTCAAGGAAGTAGGTTTAAGATTGATTTTAGATTAGAAGCAGGTGATATTTTTTGTTTTAATAACAGGAGAGTTTTGCATGGAAGAACAGAATTTGATCCTAACTCAGGAAATAGACATCTACAAGGTTATTACGTTGAAAGGGATGAAGTAATAGCCAGATTAAATTATTTCAATAAAATAAAGGTTTAGGTTACCCAAAACCACAAATTGTTTTAACTTCTAAATATTCCTCTAAACCCCAATTCCCTCCTTCTCTCCCATTGCCTGACTGTTTATATCCACCAAAAGGTGTTCCTGGATCAGCACTACTGCCATTAATGTAAACTCCTCCTGATCTAAATTTTTTAGCAACTCTTTTAGCTTTTTCTTTATCTTGTGTCTGGACATAGTTACCCAAACCATAAGAAGTATCATTAACTATCGAAACTGCTTCATCTTCATTTTCAAAAGGTAAGATTGATAATACAGGTCCAAATATTTCCTCTTTTGCAATTTTCATATTGTTTGTTACATTTGTAAATATTGTAGGCTTAACAAAATAACCTTTTTTTAATTCTGCTGGTTTTTAAGGCCCTCCTGCAATAAGTGTTGCACCCTCTTCTATTCCACTCTTTATAAGATTAATTATTTTATCATATTGTTTTTTTGAAATAACTGGTCCTATATGATCTCCCTTAACAGAAGCTAAATTAACTTGTATTTTATTTGCTTCATCAGCAGCTTCTTCAATAGCTCTTTTGTAAATAGACCTCTCAACAAGCATTCTTGTTGGAGCATCACAAGATTGACCTGAATTACTCATAATATTTCTAACACCCTCTCTTACAGCGTTAGGATGAGAATCTGCAAAAACAATATTTCCTCCTTTACCCCCGAGCTCAAGGCAAACTTTTTTAATAGTATTTGCAGCATTTTTTGAAATTAGTTTTCCTGCTCTTGTTGATCCTGTAAAAGAAATCATATCAATATCTTTATGGCATGATAAATCTGTGCCTACTCCATCTCCATCTCCATTAATTAAATTAAAAACACCTGGTGGAAATCCAGCCTCATGTATAATTTCTGCGAAGAGCATTCCAGATAATGGAGCAACTTCTGATGGTTTTAATATCATCGTACATCCTGCTGCTAATGCAGGAATAACCTTTAGAGTAATTTGGTTTATAGGCCAGTTCCAAGGAGTAATTAAACCGCATACTCCAATTGGTTCATATACAATATAATTATTTGAACTTGGACTAAATTTTTTTTCGAATTCAAAATTTTTCAATCTTGTTATAAAATCATCTATATGATCTGCACCTGAAGAGGTTTGAGCAGATGAAGACCAATCTATTGGAGCGCCCATTTCTTCTGACATAGTTTGACTAATTTCACCCCATCTTGATTTATAGATCTTTAGTAATTTTTCTAATAGAATTACCTTGTTCTTTTTATCAACAAGGCTCCAAGAAACAAAAGCGTCTTTTGCGCATTTAACTGCTAAATTCACGTCTTCTTTACTTCCTAATGAAATAACAGCATAAGAATTTTCATTAGACGGATTAATTACTTCAAAATCATTTGATATAACTGGATCAGTCCACTTGCCATTTATATAGAATTTTCGTTTATCAATCATTTTTATATAATATTAATATGTTTTGTATTTTTATTCATTTATTTTTTTTTATAATAGAATAAAAGATAATTCAATAAAGTGTAAATGAATATAGAGAATATTAAACTTGATATTGATTTTGTTAGATCACAATTTCCAACATTTAAAAATTCAATGGCAAAAAACTGGTCTTTTTTTGAAAATGCAGGAGGAAGTTACGTCCCAAAACAAGTCATAAATAGATTAACAGAATTTATGATTTCTACAAAAGTTCAGCCCTATGCAGATTATCCAATGTCAAAAATTGCAGGTCAAAATATGGATAAGGCTATTAATTTATTTACAAAAATGATTAATGCAAATTCAAATGAAATTCTTATTGGTCCCTCAACTTCTTCAAATTTATACGTTTTATCCAATGCTTTAAAGAAATTTATAAATAAAGGTGATGAAGTTATTGTTACCAATCAAGATCATGAAGCCAATATTAGTCCGTGGAGAAGATTAGTCGAAAAAGGAGCTAAAATCAGAGAATGGAAATTTAATACAAAAACTGGAGAACTGGAAATTGAAAAATTAAAAAAACTTCTTAATAGAAAGACCAAAATTTTAGCTGTTACTCATTGTTCAAATATTATTGGTTCAGTCAACAATTTAAAATTAATTTCTAAGTTAGCTCACGAATATAATGTAATAGTTATAGGTGATGGTGTTTCATATGCACCTCATGGTTTACCGGATGTTAAAGATTTAGATGTAGATTTCTATACCTTTAGTTTATATAAAACGTATGGTCCGCATTTGGGTCTTTTATATGGAAAGCAAAAAATTTTAAAAAAATTACCCAATCAAAATCATGAATTTTTGAAAAATCAATATCCATATACAATTAATCCCGGTGGACCAAATCATGAAGAATTAGCATCATTAATTGGGATTTATGAATACTTTGAAACCTTATATAAACAGCATTTTTATAAAGAAGAAAAAAATATTAGAAAGAAAATTAATAAACTCAATAATATTTTTACTAAACATGAAGAGAATATTGCTGAACTTTTATTAGATTATCTAGGTAAAAATAAAAATTTTAGGCTATTAGGAAGTAATAATATTGAAAATAAAAAACGAGCACCAACGATTTCTTTTGTTAGCAAAAAAAAGTCATCTAAATTTTTAAGTAATTATTTAGTATCAAAAAAAATAGCCACTAGAAATGATAATTTTTATGCTTGGAGATGTTTAAAGGCATTTGGAATAGATCAAACAGATGGTGTTGTTAGAATTAGTATGGTTCATTATAATACTAAAAAAGAAGTAGAAAATCTTATAAATAAATTAATTTATTTTGATAAAAAATATTAATTTATTTTTTTTGAAATTAAAAAGTTAATTAAAATAAAATATATTGCAAACCAAATAATATATATAATAATATTGTAATCAGCTCCTAAAATATTAAATATGATATTTCCTAATAATGAAGAAATTAAAGAATATATTATTGTTATAAATAAAATAGATTTATTACTATAGCCTAACGAAAGGAAGATGTGATGAACGTGAGATCTATCAGGCTTGAAAGGGTTTCTTCTTTGATATAATCTTTGAAATACTACCCTTAACATATCATATACAGGCAAAGTAACACACCATATAATTAATGCTTCATGTATAAAATTTTTAAAAGAGAAATATATTAAAAACCAAGCTACTAAAAAACCTAAAGTGGTACTGCCAGAATCACCTAAAAATATTTTATTAAATAAAATTCCTAAATTTAAAAAGAAACCAATAAAAATACAAAATATCAAGATTAAAATTAAATTAATTATATTAGCTTCTACAATATTAGTTGAAAGAAATATTAGAGATAATAAAGAAATAATTACTTGCGAAGAACAAAAGCCATCTATGCCATCAATAAAATTAAAAGCATTTGTTAAGCCAACAACACAAATAAAAGTAACGAGAATGCTAAAGAAGCCCAGACTAAAGTATGGTAAAAAATCATAATAACCCAAATCTACTATCTTTAAGCCTGTTTCTATAATTAATAAGCAAGCTACAAATTGGGCTATAAGCCTTATTGTTATTCCAATATCAAATATATCATCAATCAAACCAAATAATAAAACTATTACTGATGAATATATAACAAACTTAAAAGTAACGTCAGCATCCAAAAAAAATGTAAAAATTATAAATGAACTTATTATGCTAATACCTCCTACTAAGGGGACTGGAACTGAATGAATTTTTCTTTTATTAGGATAATCTAATAAATTTAAACTTGGTGATATATATGAAAGAAATATACATAAAAATAAAGTCAATAATGAACTAAGAATTATTGTATAAATATTAATTACATCCATTTTAAAATTATATGCTTCTTATTATGTTGATATATTCTAATATTATATTATCAGAATTGAAATCTTTTATAACTGAATTTCTCGCATTTATTGACATTTTATTTCGAACTTTTTTATTCAGATTTATATATTGTAAAATTTTTATTGATAAGTTTTTTGCACTTTTAGGTTCACAAATCAGTCCATTAAAATTATCAATTATTAAATCTCTGCAACCAGGAACATTTGTTACAATCGCTGGTCTGCCAATTGATAAACTTTCTAAAATAGACTTTGGCAATCCTTCTCTATAAGATGGCAATATAACACAATCTGAAGTTTGTATAATTTTACTGATGTCAATTTGAAATTTATTTAATTCAAATAATTTTTTATTTTTCCATTCATTTATTAATTCTTTTTTTATATATCCTGGATTATTATAATCTATATCACCTATAATCTTAAATTTAGTTTTTGGATAAGTTTTTTTAACAATTTTTATAGCGTCTACTAATTCAAATATTCCTTTATCTTTTATTAATCTGCCAAAATAAATAAATGTTAGGTCTTTATCCCTATCTGGCAAAGGAGAATATTTATATTTATTAATATTTACTCCAAAATATCTTATAACTTTTGTTTTATTTGCATTTACAATATTATTTTCTATAAAAAAATTTTTATCATCGTTATTTTGAAAAAATATCATCGAAGATTTTTTTAAAGAAAATTTAAGAAGAGTAACAACAATAAGTTTCATAAATTTAGAATTAATCATACTGCTTCCTAGTCCAGTAATATTATTGATTAATTTAAATTCAGAAAAAAAACAAATTAAAGAAACTAAAATATTAATTTTGATCGTAAATACTATAATTTTATCTGGTTGTACTTTTCGAATTTTAAAATATAAATTTATTAGAGTAAAAAGATTAAAAAAAAAATTAATTTTTAAATTTGAGTAAAATAAATTATGACACGGAATACTTTCTTTAGAAAAAAATTTGGAAAATTTTTCATCTTTTGGCGCCAGTAAAGATACATCTATTCCACTTTTTTGTAAGGTAAAAATAAATTCTTTCCTAAAATTATATAAGTTCCAATATGAATTGGCTACTATCAAAATTTTCATAATTTTATTTTATAATAATTTATATACCATTCAATAAACCTAGTAATTCCTGTCTCAATATCTACAAATTTTGTTTTATTAATTTTTTTAACTAATTTAATATTACTTGAGTGAGTTTTAATAACATCTCCTTTTTGTAATTTGATATTTTTTTTCATTGCCTTTTTCTTAAATTTTTCTTCAACTATATTTATAAATTTTTTTAATTTAGTTGGATTGTTACTTCCTATATTAAAAGTATTATATGGGGTATCCTTAGTTGGTGAAAATTTTATTAACTTTACTATCGACTCAGCTACATCACCAACGTAAGTAAAATCTCTTTCATGGTTTCCGAAATTATGAATATTGATTTTCTTTTTTTCAGTTATGGCTTTTACGAGCTTAAATAAAAACATATCTGGTCTACCATATGGACCATAAACAGTAAAAAATCTCAAAGATGTTGATGGTAACTTGTAGCTTGCAGAAAAAGAATAGGTCATAATTTCATTAATTTTTTTTGATGCTGCATAAAAAGATTGAGGAGTGTCGGTCCTTTCATTTTCATTTAAAGGAAAGTTTCTGCTATTTCCATATACAGAGCTACTTGATGCAAATAAAAAATGTTTTACTTTAAACTTATTTGAGTAAAACATTAAATTGTAATGGCCTGAAATGTTACTTTGAAAATAGGTATCTGGATTACTTAAAGAATATCGAACTCCAGCTTGAGCAGCTAAATGAACAACATATTTTAATTTATAAGTATTAAATATTTTTTTAATTGATACATTGTTTGAAATATCAACCTTTTTATAAACAAAGTTTTTATATTTTTTTAGTATTTTTAATCTATCTATCTTTAGTCTTGTATCATAATAATTATTAATATTATCAATTCCTAAAACTTTCTGATTTTTTTTTAATAAATGTAAAGATACATGAAAGCCTATAAACCCTGCGCAACCTGTTACCAGTATATTCATTAGTTTGTAGGAATAACAAACTCAGGTCCATCTTTGATACTTTTGGGCCATCTAGAAGTTACGGTTTTTAATTTAGTATAAAAGTTGATACCCTCCATCCCATGCATTGAGTGATCACCAAAAAGTGAATTTTTCCACCCACCAAAACTATGAAAAGCCATGGGTACTGGAATTGGTACATTAGTTCCAACCATACCTATTTTACAATTAGTAGTGAAATGTCTAGAAACTTCACCATCAGAAGTATAAATGCTTGCACCATTACCAAATTCATGATCATTTACCAGATTAAGGGCATCTTCATAATTTTTTGCCCTAATAATTGATAATACTGGACCAAAAATTTCATCTTTATAAATTTTCATATTCCTATTTACATTATCAAAAATGGTAGGACCTATGAAATAACCATTTTCATAACCTTGCAATTTATAATTTCTACCATCCAATATAAGATCAGCTCCTTCTTTAACTCCAGTATTTATATAATCTGTTACTTTTTCTAAATGCTGTTTAGATATAAGCGGTCCCATATCTGATTCAGAATTTGTCCAAGGTGAGATTTTGAGATTCTGTGCTTTTATGGAAATATTATTAATAAGTTCATCTGCTATATCGCCAACAGCGACTGCAACAGAAACAGCCATACATCTTTCACCTGCAGACCCAAAAGCTGCCCCAATAATTCCATCAACAGCTTGATTAAGATTTGAGTCAGGCATTACAACTAAATGATTCTTAGCTCCCCCTAGAGACTGAACTCTTTTTAAATTATTTGCAGCTGTTTGATAAATATACTTTGCAACCGGAGTTGATCCAACAAAACTAATTGAAGAAACATCTTTAGAATGAAGTAATCTGTCTACAGTTTTTTTATCTCCATTAATTATGTTTAAAACTCCTTCTGGTAATCCAGCATCTATAAATAATTCAGCTAGCTTAATAGCGCATGAAGGATCTTTCTCAGACGGTTTTAGTATAAATGAATTTCCACAAGCGATAGAGATTGGAAACATCCATAATGGTACCATTGCTGGAAAATTAAACGGGGTTATTCCTGCACAAATTCCTAAAGGCTGACGAATAGACCATGAATCAATATTAGTTCCAACATTTTGTGAAAATTCACCTTTAAGTAAATGTGGTATTCCCATTGCAAATTCTACTACCTCTATACCTCTTGTTACTGATCCGATTGCATCGTCAAATGTTTTACCATGTTCTTTACATATAATTTTTGCTAGGTCATGACGATTTTTTTCTAGTATATTTTTATACTCTGATAAAATTCTAGATCTTTTTAAAGGAGTATATTCAGACCATTTGTGAAAACTATTTAATGAACTATTAATTAATTTATTAAAATCTTCATTATTAGAATCTACAACACAACCTTGTACCTCACCTGTTGATGGATCATAAATATCAAAAAAGTCTTCCGACATTGAAATTTTTTTTCCATCTATAAAATTTTTAATTTTGTACATATTGTTTTATCTATTATTTATTTTTTTTTTTATAAATTAAATAAATATTTCTTAGATATATAAATATTCCAAAGGTCTGACCAGAAATAATTACTGGATCTTTTCTAAATATAGCATATGTCAATAGTGCTAAACCCCCAAATACGCTTATAAACCAAAATATTACCGGTATAGTGCTTTCACCCTTTCTTTCAGAATATATCCATTGAATTATAAATCTTGATGCAAACAAACCTTGTCCAAAAAAACCAATAGCTAAGAATACTAATTCATAAGTTGTATAACCATTAAGGATACTATTTATCATTTTTAAATTTTCGAATAATATTTCTTACTAGAAAAATATCATTTATACCATTTATTGTTCTTTTAAAAGTTCCATATTTTGAGAGTCCTAAAATTCTTGGCCTATGATTTACATCAATAAAATAAGTATTGTGCCCATAACCTTTATATAAAGCAGGAAGAAAGCGGTGAATTCCATCAAAGAATGGAAAAGATAAAAAAATTTTTCTATCAAAGATTTTTAAACCACAACCAGTATCTGCACAATTATCATCTAGTATCCATGATCTAATTCTATTTGCAATTTTTGAGCTAATCTTTTTTATAAAATTATCTTTTCTTTTTTTTCTAATTCCACCTAAAAGCTGATAGTTATTATTCACATAAAAATTATAAAGCCTAGCTATGTCTCCCGGGTCATTTTGACCATCTCCATCGAGAGTAATAATTGTGTTTGATTTACTTAATTCAGCTCCTTTAAATAT
>MDSZ01146214.1_pt1 | contig 10409 bp, 9 predicted proteins | sample 811201 | NCBI WGS metagenome assembly MDSZ01 (sample SAMN05326647, study PRJNA326480) | marine metagenome | isolation source: seawater | place: Indian Ocean: North | collected 2010
GCTCCTGACTACATGACCCCTCACTACGTCGCTCGCGGGGATGCAGCACCCACACCAGTGGATGTCGCTAACGCTGCGATGGCGAGCACGCCACGTGGTGGAGGAGCACCCCCACCTCCCCCTCCTCCAGAAGCAGCAGCGCCTCCACCTCCAGCGGCAGCACCACCTCCAGCGGCAGCACCACCTCCAGCGGCAGCACCACCTCCAGCGGCAGCACCACCTTCAGCACCTGCTCCAGCGGCGAAGCCAATACCCAATCCCGCTCTAGCAGCGACTGCCGCAACCGTACCGAGTAGCAAGGTCGCCGTCAAACCCACCTATCCGATGTCAGAGCAACTGAACATGACGCCCTTCCAACAGCAGAGGGCGCAATTCGCTGACGCGCCCATGGATGAGGTCAGGTCGGTCATGGAGCAGATGGGGAGGCGGATACCCGATGACCCGAGGGAGGGCGAGAGGAGAATGAGGCAGTTCCAATCGGCCATGGGTGACCCGTACCAGCAGTTCATCACCCAGTACATCAAGAGCGCTGATGACCCCTACGGGGCACAGGATAGATTAGTCAAGGCCATTGAGCAATTGCAGTTGGAAGATGCGAAGAAGGACGTGATGGTCAAGAAGAGCCTCGACCCGCATTCCATGGAGGATGTGAGCATCATGGCGAAGGAGATGAAGATAGCCCCCATCGACGTCCACACCATACTCAGCACCAAGGGTGACTGGGAGAGAATCACGAAGACCTACGGCTACTCGGACGAGACGGTCAAGAAGGTCAAGGTAACATTCGGGGGTATCTGAGTGGGCAAGGTCTACGTCCTCAGGAAGAACGAGGGTGGAGGCTTCAGCCCCAACGTGGCCGTGGGTCCCGGTGGACCCTCGTTCATTTTGGGAACCAGTTCTGAGGATGTCGATTACGGCAAGTACGATGAGATGGGCGCGGGTGCTGGGAAGTATGCACGAAGACTCGGTGGACTGGGGAGGGCAGGAAGAATCCTCGGTGCAGGACTCGGCGGTCTCAGAAGTTTCTATGATGCCACATCCAGCGGTCAGCCCGGTGCCCTCACCGCAGCGGCAGGAGGCGGATTCTCAGGATACTACGGCACACAGGGACTAGAGCAGTTCGCTGCCGATGCTGGTTCAAGATATGGTCAGTACCGTGACGCACGAGATGCAGGAAGAGACCGAGCACGACAAGAAAGTATGGCAGACTATACACAAGGCGCTACTCCTACAAATCCCGATGCCACATTCGATTCCTCAATGTTCAATCCCGTCGAGCAACAGCAAAGGGCGATGGATAACCTCTCAAGGCAATGGCAGAACACAGGTGGTCTATATGGTGGAAACATTACTCCGACTATTACGCCCAAATTAGGACACGGGGCACAAGACGGTAGTGGGAGCACTATAGGTCAACAATTCTCAGCAGCAGCGCCTCAGCCCACGAATGCACAACCCAGCACAACCCAATCCAAGATAACGGATTATCCGCCCACTCACCCTCTGATAACCAGTCTAAAGGAGTTTGAACAGGAGACAGAGGGTGGCGGTTCGACTACCCAAGGTGGATGAAGATGGCTGACGAGAACATGGAAGAGTTCATCCTGAACATGGACAGGGAGATGTGCAAGAAGTCATTCCAGTACTTCTTCGTAGACACTCTCGGATTCATGTACAACCACCATCACGATAGTTGGAGACAGGGGCTTGAGGAGTCCCAGTACTACTGCGTGAAGGCGTCCCGAGACCACGGCAAGTCAGTCTTCTTCATGACCTACGCCCTATGGATTGCCGCGTTTCAACCCAAGACCCACATCATGATATTCTCCCACTCCCTTGAGCAGACCCTTGAGCACATGAGGTTCGTCCGCAATCTGATAGAGGAGAACGACGTCCTCAGGCACTTGAAACCACAGGGAAAGCCTTGGGCCAAGTCGTACTTTGAGTTCACGAACGGGTCTCGTATGATGGCGAAGTCAGTCGGTGGTGCTACTCGTGGTTTCCACCCTGACGTGGTCGTGTGCGACGATATCCTATGGGGAACGACGGCTACTGAGTTGGCGAAGACCGCCGATTGGTTCTATGCGGTTCTCCTGCCAGTCCTCCACCACAGCAGCAAACTGATGATGGTAGGTACGCCATTCTCCTACAATGACCTGTATGCGGAGTTGGAGCAGAAGGAGACCTTCAGGGTCGAGACCTATCCAGCCATCAATGCCGAGGGTGTCGCCCTTTGGCCTGAGCGGTGGGATATGGACTCCCTCGACCAGAGGCGCATGTCCATGCCAGCGATACAGTTCACCCGAGAGTACCTGTGCGAGCCAATCCATGACGTGGCGAGTATGTTCCCGATGCCCTTGCTGGAGCAAGCACGTGACCCTGATTTGGTTCTCCTCGATAGGGCTGATACCAATTACAACGAGGAGGGAGAGGCTAATGGCGTCTTCGGCCAGCACTTCATCGGTCATGACCCTGCGATAGCGTCTGACAAGAACGCCGACTTCACAGCCATGACGGTCATGCGGATAAAGCCGGACGAGGAGGATAGGAAGGAGATAGTACACGTAGTCCACGAGCGTGGTATGTCCTCCATGGCTCAGAAGAGGATGATGGTCATGCTCAACAGCAAGTTCCAGCCTGACCTAATCGAACTTGAGGGCAACAACTTCCAGAGGATGCTTGAGCAGGAGATGAGGGAACTCAGGGCGGATATGCCTATTCGCATATTCATGACTACTCGCACGCGTAAGGAATCTCTCTTCATGTCCCTCCTATTGGCATTTGAGCAGGGTCACATCAAACTCCCTTATGGTGATGAGAGGAGCAAGAAGTACACCCACACGGTGGAGCAGGAACTCAATCGCTTCGGGATGCAGAAGGATGGCAAGTTGGAAAGCGTCGGCGTCCATGACGACTTGGCGATGAGCCTCGCTCTCGCTAACTGGGCATCCAAGGAGTTCAAAGGGAGCGTCGTACTGCTGGACGAGTACATGCCCGGCTTCGACTCTTGGGTCAGTGGTGACAGTAATAACACAGGGAATTGGATGATACCATGAAGGTCGAGTTCCCGATAACAGGTGAGGGTTGGTTTGAATCCAACCTAGGTTGCTCGGCGTCGGACTTGGTCTCTCGTCTACGAAAGGCAAGGAGGCACAATAAGGATGAGAAGGAGTTCATAGACAAGGCGATAGCCGATATCAGGTCATTGAAGACCATGGAGATGGAGGCCACCTTGAAGTTACACGATTGGTGCGAGCCTCACTCTGACACGATAAAGTCTCTAGGACTCAGTGACAAGGACATGAGGTCATTGAGGAAGAACGGGGATAGCAGGAAAGTCAGCCTCCTTCGCGCATGCAAGCAGTGGGAGGATGCGGATAGCGCTTTGAAGATGCTAGACGATTACGAGGACGTTTGGGGCGATGAGGAGAGGAAGGCATGGGTCGGGGCCATGAACCAGAGAAGGGATGCTCGTAAGATATGGAAGCACACCCTCCATCAGATGGAGAAACTCACTAGGAACGAGCAGGAGATGCTACACAAGAGTGCGGAGGTCCTCAAGAGGGGGCCTATGAGTGGTCGCACCGTCTTTGAGAACCTCAAGGAGGAGAAGGCGGTTTACAGGAACATGACGGCCATGAAACTGACCAAACTACTCTCCATGTATGGTGAGGAGGTGGATATCATGGCAGGTGCGTCACGAGGCACTTTCGTGAAGATGGACAAGAGTGGCCTCATACTCAAGAACCCGTGGGCATATGCAGCAGGCTTCCTAGATGCAGACGGTTACATCACCATCACCAAGAGGGGTGAGCCTCGTGCTGGTTTCATAGCGACTGGAAGCAGGGGGAAGACCCATTGCGAGCAGTTGCAGAAGACGTTGGATTGCGGAGTGCTCCAACTGGACCAGAAGGTATACAGCGATACTCAGAGGAGCCAGCACAGATTGCAGTTCTACTCCAAGAACGACATAAGGAAACTCCTCAATGGGATAATGCCCTTCCTAAAGATGAAGCAGACACAGGCCAAGGCTGTACTGGCTTTCATAGAGGAGGAAGACGGGTTGAAGAAGGAGAAACTCAAGAAGGTTGTTAAGTACAGCAACTGGAGCGATGATACCAATAAGGCGAGTGCCCTCCTCAACGAATGGGGCGTAGAGGCGGACGATGTCAATAAGTGGGTCGAGGCGATATAATGGTTGAAGAAGAACAAGGCAGAATCGGCAGATTCCTCTCTGCAATAGCAAGCCCGTTCAGGACGAGAACCACACCTGAGCCACAGATGCCCCTTTACACGACGGGGATACAGGAACCAGTCCTAGCACAAGGCATCACAATCCCAGCGCTATTCGCTGTCTCCCATGAGAACCTGATTCTGCGTACGGTCATCTCAAAACTACAACAGGAGATATTCAGAAGGGGATATTACTGGGAGAAGAAGTTCCAGATGAAATGCACCCAGTGCGAGGAGGAGTTCAATCACGAGGTGGAGCAATGCAACCTATGTGGTGGCGAGTTGAGAGAGCCGGACGTCAATCAACTACTCTACCCGAAGTCCCTGCTCGATACCGAGAACTCGATGGAGCAGAACTTCATGCACGTCCTGAATGAGATAGAGAAGGACCTCAACATCGTCGATGACGCATTCCTCATCCTCATCAAGGAGTACTACGTGGACCCCGAGACCTCCGATATCAAGTTCTTCCGAGTGAAGGAGATTATCAGAGGCGACCCAATCTTCATGCGTATCATCTCTGACAAGCGCGGAGTCCGTGGTGGTAGGTACAAGGTCTGCCCATTGCACAGGGACCAAATCGCATACCCCGGTCAGGATGATGCCTGCACCGTTTGTGGCAACAACATGCAGGAGGCTCACTACGCTAACATGGCAGGGAGTGGTAAGACGCAGTACTACCTAGAGGGCGAGGTGATACATCTCAGCAAGTACTCCCCTTCCAAGTTGTATGGTAGAAGCCCTGTGAATACCATGTGGAGACAGGCGATGTCACTGACTGCAATGGACAACTACATCTACACCGCATATCAGAAGAGGAGGACTCCCAAGGGGATAATCTCCGTCACCACTGACAATCTTGAGTCCATGAAGTCATTCTGGAAGTCAGTAGACGAGAAGATGGAGCGCGACCCTCATTACGTACCCAAGGTGGGTATAGAGAGTCAGACAGGTAGAGGTGGCGTGAATTGGGTCAAGTTCATGGATACCCTTGAGGAGATGCAGTACATAGCGGTAAGAGACGAGATACGAAATCGCATAGCGGCATTCTACGGTGTCAGCAGCATCTTCATGATAGACAGTGGCAAGAGCGGTGGTCTGAACAACGAGGGCATGCAGATTCTAGTCACCAACCGAGCAGTCGAATTCGGTCAGAAGGTCTACACCGACGTCCTATTCCCACGCCTACTCAGGCAGATGGAGGTCACCGATTGGAAACTGACACTCTACCCGAACGAGGAGGAGGACGAGATAACCAGACTCCGAAGGGACGAGATGGAGGTCAACCTCGCTCAGAGGATGATGATGCTCGGTTACAAGCCCGAACTCATGGAGGAGGGTGACAGGGACATCCGCTTCAACTACCGTCCGATGAACGAGCAGCAGGACGGAGCGCCTCCCATGCCACCGGGAATGCAACCCCCACCCGGCATGCCACCGGGTTCGGGTGGACCCATGGCGGCACAGGGAATGGCAGCACCACCCGGCATGCAGGGACCTCCTCCCTCACAGCCCGGAGGAGAGGGAATGGGAATCAGAACCCCAAGGGGACCAGCAGCGCCGCAGAGGAGAGGCTCACCCGGTATTGGCTCTCCTGTGACCAGCGTTCAACAGAGAGGGCCACCAAATTCCCAAGCGCAAGATAATAGCCGTGCTTTGATGAATGCTAGGCGAATAAGAGGCGCGTAATTAAAATAGTGAGGCGCTCAGGCAGTTGGCAGTGGTTACCGTGGACTTACTCAAAATGCACCCGATGGCACGAAAGATGAATGCGCATAACGAGGCGTTCGCAAAGGCAATAGAAGATGGAAATGCAGATGGGGCCAGCGAGCATCTGGTTGAGATACTGAAGTACGCTTCGACTCTACAGGAAGACCTTCATTTCGCAGTGAAGAAAGCAGAGTCTCAGGTCGTAACACCATCAGAGGAGATGTACGCTAACAACGTGAAACTCTTGAAGTGGAACGAGAATGGCTCAAACTTCGACCCATCCATGAGAGACAGGCAACTACCCGGTACGATAATCTCCGCAAGGAACAACCCTCGCATGCAACCAGCAAGGAGCACTTTCGGGCGTAGAGTTTGAGGTGGTCTAATGAGCGAGAATGATGCTGGTCAACTGATGAACGCCCTAATCTCCAAGATGGAGAGCATGGACAACGACATCCAAGCGGTTCGTGCAGAGAACGCCATGTTGAGAAAAGCCTTCGATAACCCCCAACTGATACTGAGGAAAGCAGGATTCGTCCCTTACAGTACCCCACTCTCTGAGGACGTGCAGGCCGATGCCTTTAGGTCGGATATGGACACTGCCATTCTCAAGGGTGCTGCTAACGAGAACCAGTTGGGTCTCGATGCCTACACCAACGAGGAGGTCCATGAGATGAGTTGGGATGAGATTCACGAGATGGCTGAGAAGCAGATAGAAAGAAAGGAGATGTACTGATGAAACCGAGATATGAAGAGACTTCCTCAGAAGTAGAGGAGATGCTGAGGAAGGCCCAGCAGTTGGAGAAGAAGATAGACACCATCGAGAAAGCGAGGACTTGCCCATGTGGTAGCGGGAAATCCATGGCTTCCTGCTGTCCAGATGTAAAGAAAGGCGAGCATCACAAGACTCAGTCCTTCGGTACGGATGCCGAGAGCGTCAATTTCATGATAGAGACTGGTGGTCAGACGTACAACGCATTCTACGACACCAACCAGAGCCTGCTAGAATCGACTGATGTAGCCAACAAGGGCACTATTAGTTCATCCCTCAATCTGGATGCTCTCTCTCGTAGGATGAATACTCATGATGCGAATACCGGGCACGTTGTAGAGTCCGGTGAGTGATTTGATTGCGCGAAGATGCAGTAGCCGTCTATATCCGCCATCGGAATGAACTCGCCAAGGCAATCTACGATGGGGTCTATGCGAGACAGGAGGCAGGGGACTTCCTCCTGTCCCTCCGCAATCTGGATAATCACAGCATCACCTTCAACCCACTCCCTGTGGACATAGTATGCAAGTCCTACAGTAATGAGATACTCAAGAACGAGGGTGAGGGCACACCTGCTACCGCTGGAGGGCAAGCAGGTGGCAAGAAGGGATTCATGTATGGTAGTGCCAACCTCTCTAGGTTGCTGCCTACCTATGGCTCCAAGCATCCTTACGTTGGTAGGATAAAGAACTCTTGGAAACCTGCTGATAATAGGAAGCACGGAGTTCCCCTTCACATTCCCGGTGCGGATGCGAGGGACAACCTCATACCCCTGAGTATGAAGCATGCCCTTTGGCCTGAATTGAATAGCAGAGAGCCTGAGGAGTACAACTCCTTCTTCTTCGACGAGCAGAATCACCCTCTGAGGAGGAAGAACGCAGTGACGGGTTCTCCAGAGTGGAGGAGGAAACTCAGGGAGTTCTACTTCTCGGATGATGATAGTCCCTCCATGGCAGAGCAGTTGATGGCAGCGGAGAAGGCGCATGAGACCCATCATAGCAAGAAGGGTAGCCAAGTATACAATGGGGTGTTCAAGGGCAAGTCCAACAGGCGATTCACGGAGGAGGAACTTGAGGAAGCGGGGCTACCCCCATCGAGAGGAGGAGCCGTCTATGAGGTGCAAGAGAGGAATCACCCCTTCATCGGCAAGAAGACTGGGCAGAAGGAGTCATATGGCTCCCATCTCCATACCATAAGGCTACACGACTTTGAGAGGTGGAAGGGAGAGCAGGGTCCAGAGAGGTTGGCTGAACTGGAGGAGCAGGGCAAGGACTTGGAACTCGCTCACTTCGATGACAGGATGGATGCCCTTGAGGGCCATGGCATCCACTCGGAGGAGTTGAATCCCTCCGAGAGCGATGAGGTGCTGCGGGTCATTGCGGAGATGGGCACTAATACTAAGGAGCCGATAGAATTCGATGAGGACCCCAAAATCGCTCGGCAACAATTGGAGAACTTTAGGACTGAACTGGGATTCGATGAGCCTGAAGCGCTTGAGATGTTCAGTAATTACCATGGAGAGGGGATGGGTTGGCCCACTTGGATGATGGGCATGGAGTTCCTCCCTCCCTTACACAGGACGAAGGTGTTGGAGCACTTGCATGAACACGATAGCGACGACGAACTCAAGCAGAGCATCAAGTTGCCCGATGGCACTTCGATACCCATGGCACGCATCAAGACCAACATGGAGATACGGAACAACCCGGAGTTCGACTGTTGGAACAGGGATGCTCACATTCATGGCGCTAACACCCATGCTCACATCCAGAGTGAGAAGGACACCAAGAGGAGTGGTCACGAGGGCGTCGTGAAGGCAGCATTGCAGGGAATCCAAGCAGAACCCACATGGGTAGAAGCCACAGAGGAGCAGTTGAAGGCTGACCCCGAGCATCCCGGTACCGATATAGAAAACACAGCACACGACAGTCTGAGGCGAAACATAGCGAACATGTTTGAGGGGGAGGCCTCCTTTGAGGATGACATCACCAATCTATTCCCGTTCTCTGATAGGGACATATCGCAGCACTTCAAACCCGGCCTCGCCAAGGGGAAGAACCTGTTGGATTTGGTCAAGTCCAAGATAAGCGGGGAGAGTGATGTCATCCTCAGCAAGGAGGGTCTGATGAACCTAGTCGGGTACAATCCTGATATGACCCCGAAGTACGAGGCTGGTGAGCATCCTATCTTCGACGCTTGGTCTCATCCTAAGGACCTGATGAGTCCCGATGTCATGAACAAGGTGCTGAAGGACATGGAGCACAGGCTCCAACTAGCGCAGGACGAGAAGGACATCGGCAACGCGTATTCGCCCATGAGGGTCGGACTCAACGGTCCTCGTTCAGATGCCCTTCCTACCGAGGAGCACAATCAATGGCTCAAGGATGGTGAGAAACTACGAGGTTGGTCTTGGCCGTTCTCCACCGCCTACACCCATAGAGGAGGGCATGGGAGACAGGCTCAGACCTACAGGGACATCATGCACGACTTCTTCTCTCTCGACGGTGGCAGGACATCCATGATGGGTGAGAGGATGGAGCGAGAAGGAGGTTTAATCTCCCCGAACCAGAGGACTGTGGGAATGTTCGGTAGAATGCACCACAATCCATTGGAAGCGAAGAAGGTAGCGAGTTTCAGTGCTCTCGACATACTCTCCAAGTTCGATGCCTCTGCCCATCTCCTACCCGATAGCACAGCCAAGGGGAGAAACAGGAAGAACAACTCCTCCGACACCAAGTCCTCCTTCTCGCCCGGTATCATGAATGACGGGCCTAGGTTGGAGTATGCGAATCCCAGCACTGACGACTACATCCTTGACCATAGTTTTGGGAGGAACCTATCTAGGTTCTTCGTCGCCAATCCGTATACCGTCATTGGTAGCGAAGCAGGTGACATCGGGACTAGGGAGAGAGCAGGTATGCACCACAGGTTAGGGATGAATGCGTCCTTCCCTCCCCACGACCCATCGCCTAGGCTTCATGCTGGTTACTTCGACGTCTATCAGAATCCCATGCTACGAACCTCGCAGAACATCCCTAATGCGGACTTCCTCTCCGTCCTAGGGGATGCTGGGAGAAAGAAGACCGACCAGATGGACTTGAATCTCAAAGATATCTCGGGGAAGGTTACCTCCTTGGACAAACTAATCACCCAGCGTGGTGCTGAGGCTTGGGGCAGGGATAGAGAGGGCATGGAGATAGACGAGGAGAAGAGGAGAGGGCCATCGACGATGATTGGTCAGGTTGAGGGCGCAGGTCTCGACGATAGGTACGAAGCGTTACAGGCAGTACAAGACGAGATTGATTGGCTTGAGGCCCCATGGAAGGGAGACCCAATGAGTCCGCATGCGATGCACCCCGAGGAGGTCAAGGACCATGAGATAGAGCGATGGTTGACTAGCCAAGGAATGCAGGGTATAGAGGGGAAGAAGGCAGAAGACCACATCCATCACAAGACATCTCCTATGGATTACTACAATCTCATGGTCGAGCAGGCTTATTCTAGAAAGGATGAGTTGGAGGAACTGATTCACAGGGCCGAGTACGAGAATCTCAAAGTGCAGAACAAGATGGAGACTGGCACGAGGAGACTGGATAGCAAGATGGAGGCTGACAAAGCAGCCATGATGAGGGTAGGCAAGGAGAAACTACTACCGATGGTCATGGAGCAGTACCCCGGTGCAATAGACCTCACC
>MDSZ01075982.1_pt1 | contig 10407 bp, 10 predicted proteins | sample 811201 | NCBI WGS metagenome assembly MDSZ01 (sample SAMN05326647, study PRJNA326480) | marine metagenome | isolation source: seawater | place: Indian Ocean: North | collected 2010
CTGTGCCGTGAAGTCGCCGCGCAGGAACAGATCTCAGTCGCCCTCTACAGCTTTCAGTCAGCGGCCTACGCCCACGGTCTTACGCTGTCTCAGCTGCCCCTGACCGACCGAGAAACGCCGCCTGTCGGGCTCAGCCTGCTGATCGATGGCGAAGCCTTCGTTGTAGCCCGGCTGGTCTCAGCGCAAACCGGGATGGACCGGGCCGAGCAGAGACGCCGCCTGTTGATGCTGTAGCAGGCAGCGGGTGGCAACTGTCGGTGCACCAGCCCCTGCACCCCGGTTGTTACCCCGGCCTCTTTGAGGCAGGCGCGCAACTGATCCCCTGGGGCAGACTTTGGTCTTGCCTCTAAACGGTCAGGCTGGAACAACAGCAGAATGGATCAGGGAGGACCGGGCGCGGATGCCCACCTGATCGCGGCCTGTCTTTGTCCTTGTCATAGTCTTTGTCCTGCTGAGGAAACCCATGCTGCCGGCCTTTCAGGAAAATGGCCTCCTGCCTGCAGGGGTGCATCACAGCGATCTAGGTGGCTTTGAAGAAGCCTTCGCCTGGAACGCCCACCGACGCCGCATCTATGCGCAGATGCAGCATGGTCTTGCTGCCCTTCACGCTGCCGGTTACCGGTTGTTGGTGGTGGGAGGAGAATTCATTTCCAGCGACGAGCTGCCGACTGAATTCAAGTTGCTCTTCGACTGCGATCCGCTTCTGATCGAGTCGCTGGACGCCCGGCTCAGCAATTTTGACAAAAATTCGCGCTTGTTAACAAGAAAAGCTTGGGGAGGGCATTTTTTTCCCGCCTCATTTAGAGCAAAAGGGTCAGGCGCAACCTGGCTTCGGTATCTGGCCAGTGATACGCCAGCAGGCCAGCGCGGGTTGGTTGGTCTCAGTCTCGATTGAAGTCAGTGTCCGTGCCGTCGCGGCAATAGAAGGCGTTAACCATGCTTTATCCCGTTGAGCAGCTCCCTCGGTTGGTAGAACAGATTACCACGCTGGAAAACGGCCTCGTTGAATTCCGCAAGCAGAACAGCCCCATGGATCCGAACTACCAAAAAGAGACCGAAGCCCTGATCGCGGAGGTCGTCCGGCTCGAGGATTTGCTGTGCGACTGCGTGGAGGCTCACGGCGGACCACGCTCCGGCACCTGGGGGGCGGATGTCATATTCATTTACAAGCGGCGGACCGGTTGGCGCGGCTAAGGTCAGGCCCAAAACCTCGTTGAGAATTCAACCCAGAATGTCGCGGCAGCGCAACAGCGCTTCCCGGGTCACGTCCTCGGGGTAGACCAGCGCAAACCGAACAAAGCCCTGCCCCGGTTTGCTGCCGTCGGGCATTGGCCGTGACAGGATCGAACCCGGCAGGGTCCGCACCGCCTGTTCCTGCCACAGCCGCCGGGCGACCGCGTCGCCATCGCCGCCCGAGACCGGCAGCCACAGCACGAAACCCGCTTCGGGTGCACGGAAGCCCGGCAGGTCGCCGAGCACGTCGCTGGCAACCTGGTTGATCGCCGCATAGCGCTGGCGGAAGGCCGCGACGTGGGCCTCATCCTGCCACAGCGCAATCGCGGCTTCCTGCAGCCCAATCGGCGTCTGGGCGCCGCCGTAGGCGCGGAGGTAGTAGAGGTCTTCGAGCCGGTCCGCATCCCCGGCAACGAAACCCGAGCGCAGCCCGGGCAGTCCGGAACGCTTGGAGAGTGAATTGACCACCCAGACGTTCTCCAGCCCGCCACCCAGATCGCGGCAGACCTCGAAGGCGCTGACCGGCTTGGTGTCGTAGTAGAGCTCGCTGTAGCACTCATCCGAGAGGAAGGTAAAATCGTGCCGTCGCGCCCGTTCGATCGCAGCGCGCAGGAAAGCCGCAGGCAGCAGCGCACCGGTCGGATTGCCCGGGTTGGTGGCGATGACCAGCGCCACCCGGTCCCAGTCTTCTTCCGCGACCACAGCCAGATCAGGCGCAAAGTCAGTCGCCGGCGTGCAGGGCGCGTAGCAGATTTCAGCCCCCGAGGTCAGCGCCGCGCCGACATAGACATGATACAGCGGGTTGGGCAGCACGATCAGCGGGCGCAGATGGCCCTTGCCCGCCTTCTCCAGCCGGTCTTCCTTGCGCAGGACCGCGGCCAGAATAGCGGAGAACAGCCCTTCTTTCGTGCCGAACACGGGGTGCACGTGGGCGTTGGTGTCGAGGATTTCGGCGGGGAGTTCGTAGCGCCGACGGATCCAGCCTGCCACGGCCTCGCGCAGGTTAGAGCCGGCGTTGACCGGCGGATACTTGCCCCAGCCCGCCGGGTCGGTTACGGCCAGCGCTTCCCCCACGGTGTCATAGGCGCCGAATTTGGGTTCACCGACCGACAGGTTGATCGGCTCCTGAGTGCTCTGACATTCACCCAGCACGCCCGCAACCTTGCGGTAGGTGTAGTCGTGCAGCTGCTCCAACCGGCTCGGCGAAGGGGATGGGGCTTGGGGGGAACGGGAAGGCGATTGCGTCACGCGAGCGGTTCCGTGGTCTGTCTGAGGTGGTCGAGGTCAGCGCCGTCGAGATCCGGGCCGATTTCGGCGAGAGCGCGCGCGTGGTAGGCGTCGATTTGTGCGATTTCTTCTGGCGTCAGCAGGCTGAGATCGATCAGGTTGCGGTCATAGGGCACCAGCGTCAGTGTCTCAAAAGCAAGGAAGCCGTCGTCGCGGGTTACGACCAGTTCGACATTCTCGATCCGCACCCCGCTCTCGCCCTCGCGGTAGATACCGGGTTCATTGCTGAGCAGCATGCCGGCTTGCAGCGCCGCCTTACCCGGCTTCTTGCTGATGCCCTGAGGGCCTTCGTGCACGCTGAGATAAGAGCCGATGCCGTGGCCGGTGCCGTGCTGGAAGTCCATGCCCTCGGCCCACATGAACTGCCGGGTCAGCACGTCAAGATGATGACCCATGGTGCCGGTCGGGAAGGCCTGCCGCGCCAGCGCTAGATGCCCTTTGAGGGTCAGGCTGTAATCCCGGCGCTGCCGGTCGGTCGCCTGCCCGCCGATCGCCCAGACCCGGGTGATGTCGGTGGTGCCGTTGTGGTACTGCCCGCCGCTGTCGACCAGCAGCATTTGGCCTTTGGCCAGTGGCAGGCTTGAGTCTTCGCTGACCGCATAGTGCGCGATGGCCGCATGACCGGCGAAGGCCGAGATGGTGTTGAAGCTGATCCCGTTCATCGGCACGGGGTCCGGGTTCTGCTCGCGGAAGGCCAGCAGGGCCGCCGCAACCGACAGCTCACTCTCCTGCTCGATTGCCGGATGCTCGGCCAGCCAGCGGGAAAAGCGGATCATGGCGCGGGCATCGCGGCGCTGGGCATCGCGGGCACCTTGCTGCTCGGTCTCGTTCTTGATGGCCCGCGGCAGCACAACTGGGTCCGTGTTGGCAACGACCTCAACGCCTGCATCGTGCAGGGTCTCGGCGATTGCGGCGTTGCACGTGGTCCGGTCAAGACCGACGCGCCCGCCGAGCTGTCCCAGCCTTGCGTTCATTTCTTCGGGCGGGAAAATCACCACGCGATTGTCCAGCGCCTGATGCATGGCGTCGGTGATCCGCTCTGGCCGGATGAACCAGTCAACCGCGCCATCGGCGTGCAGGGTCGCAAAGGAGCGGGGGACGGGCAGCCCGGCAATGTCATCGGCACGGGCGTTGAGCAGCCAGGCAACCGAGTCAGACTGGTTGATGACCTGCGCGCCGAGCCCCTGCTTCGACAGGCTGGCCGCGAGGGCCCGGCGCTTATCCAAGCTGGACCGACCGCTGTATTCCAGACCGTGGGGCACCACCGGCGTGGCCGGCGGCGCGGGTTGATCGCGCCAGACTGCGTCGACGGGGTTGAGGCTGACCGGCTGAAGGCTGGCCTCCACCTTAGCCACGGCCTGAGTCCAAGACTCGACGCCGCCGATGGTGTGCATCTGCGGGTCGTAGCCCAGCACCTCACTGGGCTTCAGAAAGCCTGATACGCTGGCGAGCGGGCCGCCGCTCTCGATTTCGCCGATGGTCCAGACCGCCTCGTCGACCTCCAGCCGGATGGCGATGGTGTAGCGGGAGTCGGTCCAGATCAGCGCCTTGTCGAGGGTAACAACGGCAAAGCCAGCCGAGCCCAGAAACCCACTGAGCGCGGTGATCCGCCGCTCGGAACCGGGCGAATACTCGCCCATATGCGCATCGTCCATGGGGACGAGAAAGGCGTTGAGCCCCTGCCGGCGCAGCTCGTCCCGAAACGCATTAAGGTCGACCATGCTCGCCACGCCAGCCCCGGATCAGCGCAGTTCGCGGCGCAGGATTTTGCCCACGGCCGACTTCGGCAGTTCGTCGATGAACTCGACGATCTTCGGCACCTTGTAGGCGGCTAGGTTGGCCTTGGCGAAGGCAACAACGTCGGAGGCATCAACCGTGGCAGCGGAATCCGGGTCGCGGACCACGCACACCTTCACCTGCTCGATTTCGTTGTCGCCCATGACCCCGACCACGCCGCATTCGAGCACGCCGTCGAGCCCGGCCAGCACGTCCTCGATCTCCGCCGGGAACACGTTGAAGCCGGAGACGTTGATCAGGTCTTTGATGCGATCAACGATGCGGTAGTAGCCGTCTTTCTGGATCACCGCGACGTCGCCGGTCTTGAAGAAGCCGTCATCGGTCATGACTTCGGCCGTCGCGTCAGGGCGGTTCCAGTAACCGCGCATTACCTGCGGGCCGCGGGCCTGCAACTCGCCGGGTTCCTCAACCCCGGCTTCAGTGCCGTCGTCTTTGATAATCCGGATTTCAGTCAGGGGCAGCTTGGTGCCGACCGTGCCCAGCTGGATCGCCTCCAGCGGGTTTGCGGTCAGCACGGGCGAGGTTTCGGACAGGCCATAGCCCTCGGTCACCGGCGCGCCGGTCACTTCCTGCCAGCGCTCGGCGGTCGCCTTGGGCAGCGCCATGCCGCCCGAGGTCGAGAACTTGAGCTTGGAGAAGTCCAGCTCGCGGAAGGCTTCGTCGCCCAGCAGATTGTTGAACAGGGTGTGGATGCCCACGAAGATCGTGAACGGCGTAGACTTCAGCGCCGCCACGAAGGTCGCATTGTTGCGCGGATCGGCGATCAGCAGCGTGTGGGCGCCGATGGCGAAGGGCAGCAGGATGTGCGCGTAGAGCGGCATGATGTGGTACATCGGCAGACAGCCGACCATGGTCTCGGTGCCGTATTCGAAGGAATTGGGCGCATGCGCCAGGTTCTGCATCGCGTTGGAGATGATGTTTGCCTGGGTCAACATCACCCCCTTGGGCGTCCCGGTGGTGCCGCCGGTGTATTGCAGCAGCGCCAGCTGGTCCGAGGCGCGCTCGGCGTTCGGCGTCGGCAGCCCACGCCCGCGCTTCATCGCCTCCCGAAAGCCAACCGCGCCGGTAGGCAGGTCCCCCAGCGGCGGCGTCTTCCGCAGCTGCAGGGCAAGGTCGACGATCCACTTCTTCGGCGCCGGGTGGCAATCGGTACGCGCCACGGCGACGCGGTGAAGAATGCCGGTCCCGGCAAGGGTCTCATCGGTAAACGTCGCGGAGCGGAAGGCGATGATCGCCTTCGCGCCGCTGTCCTCGATGACGTTGCGGATTTCGCGCGCCGTGTACAGCGGGTTCGCTGGCACCGGCACAAATCCGGCTTTCCAGATCGACAGGAAGGTCACGGGTGCCGCCATCAGGTTGGGCATCTGCACCATCACCCGATCGCCCGGCTCCAGGCCCTCAAGGCTCGCAAGGTAGGAGGAGAAATCATCCACCATCTGCCCGAACTGGGCATAGGTAAAAGTCTGCAGGATCGACGTGTAGGCAGGCTTGTCGCCATAGGTCGCCACGGCGTCTTCGAGCATATCGAGAATATGGCCGTAGCCCTTTGGGTTGATTTCGGCGGGAATTGCGTTGGACATGCTGCGTCCTCCTCTCCTTCTAAGTCCGTGCCCGGGTCCCTTTACGGGATCTCCGTCCAGCAACGGCAGACCCTAGGCCGACCGGCGGGCCGGTGCAATGAGACAGCCTGTACAATTGTTGCTTTTTTGCTGCCCTGACCCCGACCCCCTCAGCCTGGTGTTTCCAACCGACGAAGCCGCCATCCCGCTTGCCGAAGGACAGCCGCTGGCCCTGCGGCTGAGCGACGGGCAGCGCCCCTTCCGCCTGTTCGTCGACGGGCTGCCGCTGGCCCACTCGATCAGCCGTCAGCTGACCTGACGCCCCACCGAGCCGGGTTTCTATACCCTGAGCGTGGTGGACGGTGCTGGCCGCACGGTCGAAGCGCGCGTTGAAATCATGGACACCTTTGCCAATCTCGCCGCGCTTCGCTAAGCAGATTGCCATGACATTGCCCCCTGCCCTTGAGCTGCAGACCCCGCGCCTGCGTCTACGGGCGCTGCGGACCTCCGATCTGGATACGGTTCTGGCGCTGCGCACCGACCCTGCTGCCATGGAGCGCATGCTCGAGGGCGTGCAGGACCGTGGAGCGGCGCTGGAAACCCTGCGCACCTTCGAGGGGCTGTGGGAGGCCCGCGGTGTGGGCATGTTCGGGGTGTTCGAGCGCGACAGCGGTGAATTCGTTGGCGAGGCCGGGCTGATGCTGCGGCCGGACGGCCTGGGGCTGGCGGTGCGATACAGCCTGCTGCCCGCCACGCGCGGTCGCGGCTATGCCCGCGAAGCCATGACCGGGATTGTCAGCTTTGCCCTCGAAGACGGCCGGCTGGAGCGCGTGGTCGCTGTCATCAGCGATGATAACAAAGCCAGTCAGGCGCTGGTCGAAGACCTCGGCTTCAACCTAGAACAGAGTTTTTATCGCGGGCGGCAGAAAATGCTGGTCTACGGGCTGTCAGCGGCGTTCTGGCGTGCGCGGCAGCGCCTCGCAGACTTTCTGGTGCAGGCCAAAGCCGGGCTCTAGCGCCTTGGCCCTCGAACCTAGGCCGCGCCGGTATCGGCGCCAACCAGCGCCGTGAAGGCGCGAATGCCGCGCTCCTCGGCCTGCCGCATGGCTTCCTGTAGGTCTGCTTCAGTGCCCGCCAGCGGCACCGGCACTTCAATCTTTAGGCTTTCGCTGCCATCGGGCTTGAGCACGTCGATCATGGCGCTGATCTGGCGGTCATTGACCCGCGCCCAGACGGCGGCAGGGGTGTGACAGCCGAAATTCAGCTCTCGGGCGAAGAAGCGTTCGACCACGGCCAGTCGACGGTCGATGACGCTGGAGAGCACCGTATCCTCGATCGGCAGGCTGTCGTCAGCGCGGCACTCGATGGCCAGCTGCCCCTGCCCCGTCGCCGGGGTGAAATCCATGGGGTCCAGGTCGAAATCACGCGCGGGGTCGTACAAGCCAGCCCGCTTAAGGCCGGCCTTGGCCAGGACGATGGCATCGAAATCACCGGTGTTCAACCGGGACAGGCGCGTGGTGATATTGCCGCGAATGGGCTGAATATCGAGATCTGGGCGGCGGCGGCGCAGCTGCGCGACCCGGCGCGGGCTGCCCGTGCCGACCCGGGCGCCCTGCGGCAGGTCTTCGAGCGCCCCCCCGACCAGCACGTCGCAGACGTCTTCGCGCTCGGGAAAGTACTGGCGCAGGCCCTGCGTCGGGCGGCTGGCCATGTCCTTGAACGAATGCACCGCGGCGTCGACCCTGCGGTCGAGAATGGCGGCCTGCAAATTGGCCACAAAAACGCCGACCCCGCCGAAGCTGGCAAGGCTAGAGGTCTGGTCGCGGTCGCCATCGGTTTTGATGATGATGCGGCCCATTTCCTGACCCGGTGCCGCCCGCCGCAGCTCGCCCAGCACCCAGTCGGTCTGTGCCAGCGCCAGCACCGATCCCCGCGTGCCGATTTGAAGGGATGAACTCATGGAAACCGCAGCCGTTGCAATGAATGGAAATCGAACAATTTTATGCTTATTAGACGTTGAAGCAGACCGCAAGACCCGTGCATACGCCCGGTGACAGCGGTGCAGCCCAGTGGCATGCTCCAATCTGATTAACACCACAAGATCCGAATGAAGGAGCGAAGACTGCCATGAAATTGCTGCGATACGGCGAACCCGGGGCCGAGCGGCCCGGCCTGCTGGATCAGGATGGACACGTCCGGGATCTCAGCGGCGTTGTCGCTGACATTGCCGGTGAAGTGCTGTCCCCGGTGGGGCTGGCGCGCCTCGCGGCCATCGATCCGGCAAGCCTGCCGCGGGCGAGCGATTCCGTCCGCCTCGGGCCGCCGATCCCGCGCCCTGGCAAGTTCATCGGCATCGGTCTGAACTACGCCGACCACGCCGAAGAAGCGGGCATGCCCATCCCGGAAATGCCGATTGTGTTCTACAAGGCCTCGTCGTGCATTTCGGGCCCCAATGACGATATTCTAGTTCCCCGGGGGTCGGACAAGCTCGACTACGAGGTCGAGTTCAGCTTCGTCATCGGCACCGGCGGGCGCTATATCACGCGCGAAGCGGCCTGGGACCACGTCGCCGGGTTCACGCTGGTCAATGATGTCTCCGAGCGCACCTTCCAGATCGACCGCGGCGGGCTGTGGAGCAAGGGCAAGTCCTTCGACACCTTCGGCCCGGTCGGCCCGTTTCTGGTGACCCGGGATGAGATTGCCGACCCCGGCAATCACCCGCTGATGACCAAGGTCAACGGCGAGGTCCGACAGGACGGCACCACGGCGACCATGATTTTCGACATTCCGGCGATCATCGAGCACCTATCGCAGTATCAGACCCTGGAGCCGGGTGATCTGGTCTGTACCGGCACACCGCCGGGGGTGGGCATGGGCTTCAAGCCCACGCGCTTCCTTGACGCAGGCGACAGCATCGAGCTGTCCAGCCCAGTGCTCGGCACCCAGTCCATGCGCGTGGTTGTTGACCCGCTGGCCTGATCAGCAGCCTCTCTTCCCTTTACCCTGCCCCAGCGCTTGCGCCTGTGCCCTTCTTAAGCCCCCTGACACCCTTCAGGGGGCTGGGGCGAGCGCGGCCTGAACTAGAGCAGTGACAGCTGGTCCCCGGCGCGCTCGGGCCGCACAAAGCGGTCGGTGCGCAGCGGCGGCAGGTGCGCCGGCATTGCCAACCGCTGGCAGGCAACCTCGAACCGGCGGCGCAGGATATGGGCCAGCGGTCCCTTGCCGCGCATCCGGTCACCGAACGTGGCGTCATAGGCCTTGCCGCCGTGCATCGAAATCACCTGTTTCATCACCCGCTCGGCCCGGTCCGGGAAGTTGGCCTGCAGCCAGTCGCCGAAGACCTCCCGCACCTCCAGCGGCAGACGTAGCGGGATCATTGACGCCGCCCGCGCCCCGGCTTCCCGCGCCTGGGCAAGAATGGTTTCCAGCTCGCTGTCATTGAGGCTGGGGATCATCGGGGACGCCATGACCCGAACCGGAATGCCGGCATCGGACAGCGCGGCAATCGCCTCCAGCCGCCGTGCTGGCGACGAGCATCGCGGCTCCATGAGCCGCGACAGTCCGCTGTCCAGCGTAGTCACCGAAATCCCGACCTGCACCAACCCGCGCTCGGCCATGCCCGCCAGCCGATCGAGATCGCGCAGGATCCCGGCCGATTTGGTGACGATGGTTGTCGGATGATGGCAGGTGTCGAGCACGTCGATCAGCACCGCCGTCAGTTTCAACTCCCGCTCTATCGGCTGATACGGATCGGTGTTGGTCCCCAGCGCGATCGGCGCGACCCGGTAGTTCGGCTTGCGCAGGGCGTCTTCGAGCAGCCTCGCAACGTCGTACTTGGCAAACAGCTGGGTTTCGAAATCCAGCCCCGCCGACAGCCCCATGAAGGCGTGGCTTGGCCGCGCATAGCAATAGGTACAGCCGTGCTCGCAGCCCCGGTATGGATTGACCGAACGGTCAAAGCCCAGATCGGGGGACTGGTTGAAGGTCAGGACTGACTTCGCCCGGTCCTCCGACACGGTGGTCGGGCGGCTGAGCAGGTCTTCGAACCGGACCTGCCCGCTCGACCAGCCATCATCAAAGGCAACCTGCTCCTGCAGCTCGAACCGCCCCGCCGGCCCTTCGTTGCTGCCCCGCCCCTTGCGATAGCCCCTGGCGCGCGCCACTTCGGCCTGCGCGCGGTCAACGCGGTGCCGGTAGCGCCCGGCTGTCGAGGGCGCAACAGCAGCGCAGCCGGGGGTCGAGACCACGGCAGCACGCGCCTGCTTTCCGGCGGCGTGGCCTGCATCACGAACCGTCTTGGTAAGCGTCGGGGAAATCCGGTCTTTCATGGCGAACCCGTCGATGATCTTGTTTTGTTCTCATTTCCTTATGGCAGGAACAAACGTGAACATCAAGCGGAAATCGTATTGGTCTCCGATGGTTATAATTTCCAGAGCCGCTGCTAATCAGACGATCACGAAGGCCGCTGGAGTTCGAAGATTTCTTCAATCACCGCGTAGTCACGATAGCCCAGCCGCGCCAGTGGCCGGAC
>MDSZ01173614.1_pt1 | contig 10407 bp, 9 predicted proteins | sample 811201 | NCBI WGS metagenome assembly MDSZ01 (sample SAMN05326647, study PRJNA326480) | marine metagenome | isolation source: seawater | place: Indian Ocean: North | collected 2010
CATCACGGTTTTACTGGTTTTAATGATTACTCGTTCTAAAGATGAGTATGAAGAATATGATGATGTTCAACCGTTGCCTTTAGTTCCAATTTCTACCCAGCCGATTGTTCCTATTCAACATGCAATGCCCCCACTTCCAGCCTTGCCGTTACCTTTACCTCCTATACCACAAATACCAAAAATCCCTGCTCCTCAAATACCAGTACAAACCCAAGTACAAACCCAGCAAAACATTAATCCTCCACAATTACAAATTCAAGTAGAATCTAGTGAACAAAAGTTAGGTAATGCAATGAATTTATTGACAAATAAAGAAAGTGTTTCTGAGGATGTTGAAACAAATAAAGCTAAATTTGAACCACTTAGTGATGATGATTTAAGTTGGGATTAATCGTAACTTTCACTTTCATTTGGGAAATTTGATGATTTAACATCGCTTACATATTCAGAAATCGCATTGGATATTTGATCATGTAAATTCAGATATCTTCTTAGGAACCTAGGATTAAATTCGTGTGTTATTCCCAATAAATCGTGTAAAACGAGTACTTGTCCGTCAACGTCAGGTCCAGCTCCAATTCCAATTGTTGGGATTGAAAGCTCACCAGTCACTTCTTTGGCTAATTTAGAAGGTATTTTTTCAAAAACAATGGAAAAACAACCTGCTTTTTCTAGTAATTTAGCGTCTGAAATTAATTTTTCTGCTTCCATTTTTTCTTTTGCTCTAACGGTATATGTTCCAAATTTGTATATTGATTGAGGAGTTAGGCCTAAATGCCCCATTACGGGAATTCCTGCAGAAATTATTCTTTCTACAGAATCAATAATTTCAGAACCACCTTCTAACTTTACAGCGTGTGCACCAGTTTCTTTCATGATTCTAATTGCGGAATTTAGTGCTTCTCTAGAATTTCCTTGATAAGAACCAAATGGTAAATCTACAACAATTAATGCTCTTGATGTCCCTCTTACTACAGATGCTCCATGGTAAATCATTTGATCTAATGTTATTGGAAGTGTCGTTTCATGCCCAGCAATTACATTAGATGCAGAGTCTCCTACAAGTATCACTTCTACTCCCGCTGAATCTACAATTCTAGCTAATGAAAAATCATAAGCAGTTAGCATTGAAATTTTTTCACCATTTTCTTTCATTTTTTGTAATGTATTTGTGGTGATTTTCCGTACATCGGATTTATTCGACATGGCCGCTCCCAGTAAGGCGAAAATCTTCTGTGGTTTGAAACTCTCTATTGGTAATTATTCTTCTTCTTGCTTAATTTCTTGAATTGAGATTAAGAATTCATCTACATCTAATACTCCATCACCATTAAGATCTGCAGCGTGGAAATAATTTCTTAAAATCTTATCATTTAATTCTGCTTTCAATTGTAATGAATTCATTGCAGAGGTGAATTCTTGAAGATTTAAGTGACCCTTGCCATTTGAATCAGCCGCATGAAATGCAGCATACAACCTTCTTTTTTCTGCCTCATCAGGATTTGTAAACATTAACTTGAAAGTATCCCAAGGAGTTATTTCAGGATTTACATTTTTCTTTCCATAAGAATGGTAGATAATTAATCCAATTATTATTGTTGCTAGAGCACCAATTAATGCTTTAGAGCCCATTAAATAGATTAGCCAAATACTTACTATAATTCCTAGGATTTGAATTATAGGGAAAAATGGAGATTTCCATTTTGGTTTATACCATGAATGTGATTTTGAAGAAGTTCTTAATACAATTACACAACAATTAATCATAATAAAAATCATTATTTTAAACCCAGATGCGAGTTTTGCAATGTCTTTTACTGGTAGAAATGAAATACAAAAACCCATGGCTAAACCAGTAAAAATAATTGATAAATGTGGTGTGTCATATTTTGGATGTACATTTTCAATAGATTTTGGAAGTAAATTATCTCTGGCCATTGCAAATGGGAATCTTGATGTTGCCATTACTCCCGCTAAAGCCATTCCTGTAAGCATTGTAATTGCTAAAAATGCTGAAATTTGTGCATATGTTTTACCTGCAACTGAATCTACAAACACATAAACAGGATCTTCCCTTGCCCCATTTTCTCCAATGTATTGAGATGGTTCTACAGCCGCAACCATCATTATCGAAAAGAGAACATAAATTATGCAACTAATTAATAATGAAAGTAAAAGTCCATTGGGAATGTTTTTTTCTGGCTGTTTAATCTCTCCTCCTATTGCAGCAATTTTAGTTACTCCTGCGTAAGCAACAAAAACAAATGCTGAGGTTTCAGCGACAGAAACAATTCCAGACCCAAATGCATCTTTAGAAAAAGCATTATCCCAATTCATTGGTACAGTGAATAGTGCTTTAATGCATATTATAGTTAGAAAAATTACAGAGACTAATACTATTGGTGTTTGAACTTTTTTAATTTGTTTCACTCCTAAGATATTTATTATTACAATTAATACTAATAAAATTAAAGCAGCAATTTCAATATTGATTTTGATTCCAAACATTTCATCTAAAACCCACAAGTATGCTTTAAATCCAAGTAGTGCAAATGCAGATTTAAACATTGTAGTAGCCCATAATCCGATACCTAGAACCGTACCAATTTGGGGGCCGAATGATTTTTCGATATACACGTACGCTCCCCCAGAAGAAGGCATTGCAGTTGCTAATTCAGACTTTGAAATTGCTGCAGGAAGTATCACAATTCCAGCTAGTAAGAATGCTAACCAAATACCACCAACAGGGTTTGAACCGCTTCCACTCATTTCTACCATGGCTAAGGCAGGAATAACAAATAAACCAGTTCCTAGCATAGAGGCTAATGAAATAATAACGACAGAAAATAAACCTAATTTTCTTTCGAGTGTTTCCACAACTCTTTCTAAGGGGTTACTGATTAAACCAACCAAATCTTTAGGAGAAAACCCCTTCATGAATGAGCCATTAAAATTTAATTATTATATTTTTATTAATTTAATTTTTAATTTTAGCAATTACCTTCATTTCTACAGCTATTGGAGTTGGTAGTGATTTAATTTCTAAGGTAGTTCTTGTAGGTCTAATTTCACCAAAATAATCGGCATAAATTGAATTATAGTCTGCAAAGTCTCTATCCATATTGATTAAGAATGAAGTAACATCAACAACATCATCTAAACTTGAACCAGAATCTTCGAGAATTGTTTTAATATTTTCAATACAGGCAATTGTTTGAGCTTTCATATTGTAATCTAATGGCGATCCATTTGAATCTTTTACAGGACCGCCAGGGATTGCATTTGAGCGTGATTGTCTTGGACCAACTCCAGAAAGATATAGTAAATCGCCCACTTTCCTAGCATGTGGATATGCTCCTACTGGTTTGGGTGCTCTACTTGTTGATACAATGCCTTCGTCTAAATCAACTTCATTATTTTGCTCTTGAGAATCGTCAATTTCATCCTCATCTTCTTTGATTTGCGTTTCTAGGACTTCTCTATCTCCGTGATATTCTTCAACATCATCTTCGTCATATTCTTTGTCCCCAACGTCTTCTGTTTTTGGAATTAGTGAAGCAATAGCACATCCCGCTCCATGTACTGGTTCATATGCATGTACTTTTCCAGAGAAATTATTGTGCTGGCCCATTACACCAGCAAGCCACCACATCGGTTTGAAAGAAACTACTTTTTGCACTCTAATTTGTTGATGTATTTGTCTAGATAATTGACTCACATCTTCTAATCTACCTTCTTCTAGAAATTGTAGTATTTTTTTATTCCACTCATCATCTTTTTGTGAATGAATCTTGTCTTCATGCGGTTTTATTTTGTCTGTAAACATTCTATTTGATAGTGAACTTACAACTACTACGGCTACTTTTTTACCTGACTTTTTAATTGCGTCACTACATGATTTCCCTAAAACAATTGTTTCAGCTCTGTTTGAATACATGTTACTCGAACATATTCCTGCTTGTAATTTATTATCCGGGTTTAGAAGAGAAAGAGCAACTACAGTCCCGGTATCAATTGGGAAGCCATGATAAGAAACGACTCTTGATTCTAATCCTCTCGATTTCGCACTATTTGATAAATTTTCAGCAAATTCGGTATCAATTTTAAATTTATATGGCATTGAACCTAGGTAATGAAAATCATGATCTACATGAGTCCATTCAGGTTCTTTTAAACCTTGGAATTGATGGCCAATTATACTAATCCATAATGTTGAATATACAAGAATTATTTCTGCTTCACTTTCCTCAATAATTAATCTTGCTTGTTCGTATGCCTCTCTCAATCTTGCCCATCCGGGATTTTTTTCTGGACACAAAAGAGGATGTGGATGAGCTGGAACAAGCAAGCCGAGAACTATTTCCCCATTAGCCATTATTGACTTACCCCCTTGATTTTTCTTTTTTCATCATTTGTATCCCAAGTAGCAATAGCATTACCAGTTCCTATAATTGTCCCATATTCATGTATTGTAGCAGGATATGTAGGATAGTCAAGAGCACTAAGCATCCATGTTAATGCTCCCCCGTCAGTTTCAGCTACGCTTTGTTCTGTAAATTCAGGCATCATTTCAATTAATTCCTTCGTTTTACCATCTTTCATCATCTTAATCATTTTCATATCCCATAGGTATTGTGAATGATTTGTGATGTGTTCTTTTGACATATCCTCAGGAATTTCAGACTCATTAACAAAATGTCGATGAGATAGAGAATTACTCGAAATTACAACTGCTTTTTTTCCACTTTTCCAGATTGCTTTTCTTGTCGCAATACCTAACTTCATCATCATTTCCTGCATTACTTCTACAGAATAATAGTGAACTGAACGATTAGATGAAATAGAAACTAGTGGTTTATCCCATTTTGGATTTGTTAAATGACAAGATGTAATAGTTCCATAATCAACACGAAAATCAGGGTTTTCCATCATCCTTACAGAAAGCCCATCTGTTTCGGCTTCATCATGAATCATTTTTGCTAGCTCAACGTCTATTTTCAAATCATAATGGTATCTAAACAAATTAGGGAATATTGGATCAACACTCAATGACTTAAAATTCTCTAAACCTAAAAAATGTGTACCTACGTATGTTTGCCAATGTGGTGATAGAATTACAATAACGTCATATTCAATATTTTCAAGTTGTTTTCTTAATCTTTCATAACCCCATCTAAGAGTTTCCCAACCACATTCAGCAGTAGGTTCATTTTGCGGAGGATTTTCAGCATAAACGAGATGTGGTGGGTGTGGTGCTAGTAGTCCAGCAACAATTCTGCCTCCGCCCATGTTCGGTCGAATAATAACAAGCACATGAACCCATTGAAAGAATTCATAAGATGAGTGATTATGTCTTAACGTGGTCGAATCTTCTTCAGAAGGCTTTGCATCTAATGCCGGCAAATCAAATTTAGTTAAAGGGGATTTAAGGAGCTCAATTTTGCCACTAATTTTTGGAATACCTGCAGGCCTTTTATCCACTTTAATCATCTTAAACTTCCCTGAAAGGGGTTATTTGAGTTCTGAATTTTATATTGGCAGAGTATTTGAATTACAATTATTAGTGTGTTTTTCTTTTTTGTTAAGTATTCCTTTGTGTTTTATTGAATCAAAAAGATTTGAAATTTCATTTAAAGATATGATTTCAGGCTCATTAATATGTACTTTTTTATGCATTCTAATTTCTTATGGGTACGGTATTTTTCCGTTGATGCTTATTTTTTATCTTCAATGGTTATGGATTTGTTATTTTTGGCAGAAAAAATATATTCCAGCGTTTCGTTATTCTGTTTGGTTATTGCTTGGATTAATCTGTGGAGCAATTGCAGGTTCGGTGATTGTATATTCGGCATTATCATATTTGGCATTATGAATTAAAAAATGTACAAATATTTTGTAATTCACTAAAAAATTCTAGGGAATAAAAACCGCCCTCTCTTCCTACTCCAGAACTTTTTACTCCGCCAAAAGGAACTCTCAAGTCTCTATGTAACCAGCAATTTATCCATACCATGCCAGTGTCTAGTTTTTTGGCAATACTTTCTCCAAGTTTAGTGTCTTCAGTCCAAATGCTTGCCGCAAGACCATATTTTGTACAATTTGCAATATTTATTGCATCTTCAATATCATTAAATTGATGAATTGTAACTACAGGTCCAAAGATTTCTTCAGTTGCAGTCCTTGAATTATGATTTAGTCCAACAATCACTGTTGGCTCAAAAAATGCTCCCTCTGAAATTTTCCCGTTTAGATTTGGGCGTTTACCACCAATAATAATTTCTCCACCTTCATTTTTAGCCAAATTAACATAACTTTCAACTTTTTCAAGATGCTCATTTGAAATTAAGGAGCCAAGTTTAGTATTTTCATCAAGAGGATCACCAATTTTCATTGTGGAAATTGATTTTAAAAATTGTTTTAAAAATGAATTGTATATTGATTCATGAACAAGAATTCTTGAACCACATAGACAAACTTGACCTTGATTTAAAAATGCAGATTTTACAATATTATCTATGTTTGAAATAATATCCGCATCCTCTAGAATTATGGTTGCATTTTTCCCGCCTAATTCAAGACTTATTTTTTTAAACATAGGCGCAGCACTTTTTGCAACAATTTTTCCAGTAGCAGTTCCTCCAGTAAATGAAATTAGATTTATGTCTGGATGTTCTACTAATGCTTGACCACAAGAATTACCATATCCATGTACTAAATTAAAAACACCTTTTGGTAAACCAACATTATGAATTACTTCTGCTAATAAATTTGCAGTCATTGGAGTTAATTCAGAAGGTTTTGCAATTACGCAATTACCCATAACCAATGCCGGTGCAACTTTCCAAGAAAGAAGGTATAAGGGTAAATTCCAGGGTGTTATTAACCCTGCAATTCCAACAGGCTTGTTGATGACATTATTCATGGCATCATTCATTTCAAATTGAGTTTTTTTCATTTTTCTAGCCAAATCAGCAAAAAACCTAAAATTATTTACTGATCTAGTTGCATCGACATTTCTGGCAAGAGATATGGGTTTACCCGTATCTAAAGATTCTAGAGTTGCAATTTCTTCGAATCTATTGTTTAATTCATCAGCAATTTTATCTAACCATTCTGCTCTTTCATGAATTGTTAATTTTGCCCAAGAAGATTTTGACGCCTTACATGCATCTACTGCATTTATGATGTCTTTTGCAGAAGATTGAGGAATTATGGCTATTTTTTCATTGGTTGCAGGGTTGAAATTATCTATTGTACAACCGTTAGTGGACTCTATAAATTCTCCATTGACATAATTGTTAATGACAATCATTCTTCTTCACCTATCACTCCTAAATCTTCAAAAACGCCATTTTTCACATGTTTTTTCCAATCATAAAGCCATCTGTCAGAATTTGGGTCCCATTCATCCCATGTAGGTATGCTTTCAAGAATTTCCAATTTTGATGGAGGAACAATTCCAGGTACAATGAATGCTTTTTGTTTATCTAGAGGGTATGGATTCCTTAATGTGAAACCTAAGACTCCAAGAATCGCTCTAGCTACATACCAAGTTGCTTGTGGATTCCATCCATGTGCTATTTTTATTACAATTCCAAGTCCTTTAGGAAAATCTTCGTGAATTATTGAAAGTCCAAGTAAACCATCAGCACCTTCTTTCGCTAATACTTGACCTTCACATGATTTTATAATTGTAGAATCTAGGCGATTAAAACCCCCAATTAAATCTGGATATTTTATCATAGATTCCCAAATCCAATCAGAATCTTTGTTGCGTACTAAATATGAAAATAAGATTGCTAATTCATTCACTGTGTTTGAAACTGTGGGCAAACCACAACCATCTTTTCCAATTTTTAGTGGTTCCCAATCATCACCTAGTATTTGTTTTAAATTAATTAGATAATGTTGGAATACTTCGTGACCAGGCAATGTATATCCTGCTCTGTTCCATCCTTTTAATTTACAACCTTTTAGAATTGCTGCATGCTCTCCTGAACAAGTGTGGTACCATCTTCTTGGTCTCCGAACTTGTCTTCCAAATTGAACTAGTGGAGTGTCTAATGGGGTTTGCATTAATCCCCATTCCGCTTTATTTAGGAGCGATTGTGCTGAAGCTACATGTTCAGTATCTCCGTTATGACTTGAGACTGAAATTGCTTTTTGTTCCCATGTTGTTACTGGTTCAAGAATATCTGCAAATGTTTTCATCATTATTGGTTTCATCATTGATCTTCCATAACAAAGAACATTCCCTCCAAATGAATGAATTATTTCATTTCCATGTGCCCAAGCAACAGCACCATGAATTGTTGTTTCAGAAACTCCATTTCTTCGATAATCCACAAGTGGTTGCCAATTTACATCTCGTCCAGTTGCAATGCCTTCCTCTGACTTTCCCAATGGAGATTCTGGATAAACTTCACTACCTGGTTTTCCAGGAGCAACTGCAGTTTTTTGTTCATGTTTAATTCCCATATGATCAACTTTATTTTGTAAAATGTGGTGCTACTAATTTCATGAATGATGACATGTTTCTACAAACTCTTTCTGAATCATGATTGAAGAAATCAAACCATGTCATCAATCTATCTTCAGGGTGAAAACGTTCTTTAATTTGTTTGATGATCTCTTCGGAGTCACCAATTAAAGCATTATTTGCGGCTTTAGAAATTTTTTCAGGGTCTATGGTTCCTTCAAGTGCATTCCAATAACTTCCAAGTGCGGCTTCAGCTTCTTTTTTTGCTTCTATGTTTTTTTCATCTTTAGACAGACCTTCTTCTTCATTAATGAACACAAATACAGTTCTCGGCATATTTCTTCTTTGCCATTCACCTCCATCTTTGTGGAAAAAACTTCTCATTCTATCATGAGTTTCATTAATAATCTCTGGAGACGTTATTGAAAGATTAAACACATTAACAGGAAAAATGGTATTACAAAATTTTTGAGCTTCAGGGTTATGAGTTCCTGCTATTAAATTTAACAAATTACGATTCCATTTTTGTGGGATTGTTTTGATTTTTTCAAATTCCCATCTATTTGCAATTTCAATAAATTCATTATTTTTTGAATTCCCGTCTAATTCATTTTTTGCTTTTTGTACCTGTTCCCAAGATTCATCATCTCTAAAAAGTTCTCTAGATAATACTGTTTTTCTAATATCTTCACTAGATACTACCTCTCCATTAATTAACCTCAAGAAAATCTCGCACGCTTCTAAAAATATTTGACTACGTAAAACAGGCCATGCTGCATCTTCAATTGAATTTCTTGGTACAATTCCATAAGGGCGTGCCATAAATTCAAATCTTCCAGATGAAAAACCAATATTTAATTTTCTTTTTTCATTTTTATTCAATCCATGTAGAGCGAGAAATGCACCAATTCTTTCTGCCATTCCTATCGGCCCACCATTACAAAATAAACTCATTACAGCGCTACCTACTTCAATATTTTTTGTTCTAGAAAACATTTGGTGCGCTAATTGAAAAAAGTCAGTACAAAGTCCCACTTCTCCTTGCCAATGAGGAATTACTGGTTTTTTGTTTAATTTTTGAACCTCAGTTGAAAGATGGGCTTGTGCAACCCAAGCAACTCCAAACCCAATTTTATCTGCAAGTTCTAATTGACTAAAGAAATTAGAATACATTTGATCTTCTGTTGGAATTAAACCAGTTGAATCTGGAGTTTGGCTAATTGAAAAAAATATATCAAATTCCATTTAAATCACTCAAATTGAACGCATTCTTCCGCCATCAACAGCTAAACTTATTCCACGAATCCCTCCACTCGATGGTAAACATAGAAAAGTAGCAGCGAGTGCCGTTTCCTGTGGGTCAATTAACCTACCAATTGGCACTTGACTCATCCAATTTTGTTGAATGTCTGGAATGCTTTTACCAGTTTTTTCACTAATTGATTCCGCTAATGAATTCAATCTGCTTGTATCTGTAAATCCTGGTAGAATATTGTTAATTGTAATACATGCTGGTAATTCTCTTGAAAGTGATTTTGACCATGATGCCATAGAACCTCTCAGTGTATTTGATAATCCAATATTATCTATAGGCTCTCTTACAGATGTTGAGATGATATTGACAATTCTTCCCATGCCAGATTCTTCCATTCCAGGCACTAGCATTCTTGTAATTGTGTGTGCTGCATGTAAGTGTCTTTTGAAAGCAGTTTCAAATTGACTGAGTTCTACATCAAGTAAAGGTCCACCGGGTGGCCCAGAAGCATTATTGACGAGTATCTGTATTCTCCCTTCGTTCAGTAATTCAGAAATAGCATTTTTAACATCTTCAATGTTTTCTAAATCTAGTGCTAGTGACTTTGCAGAGTTTGCACCGATTTTCATTAAATCTTCACATAATTCATCTAATGCAACTTTGTTTCTGGAGC
>MDSZ01082581.1_pt1 | contig 10406 bp, 10 predicted proteins | sample 811201 | NCBI WGS metagenome assembly MDSZ01 (sample SAMN05326647, study PRJNA326480) | marine metagenome | isolation source: seawater | place: Indian Ocean: North | collected 2010
CCATTTCTCACTCACCTTCGTCCTTCGGACATATGGGCCACGTAGTTACTTGTATTAATGTTCACTCGCGAGAATTATTATCATTCTTCTTCTCTAAAAGGAGAGGGGGCCTCAGAAAAAACTCTATTTTCAAAACCTCTAAACATTATACCAGCCGCCACAATCACTCCTAAAACGACTCCTACAACACCCCAAAAAAAAGCACGGTTTTGCTCTGTACTAACCTCTTTGATTTTTGGAGGTCTTTCATCTAAATCATCAAAGAAAGGAGAATTCCACCAAATTGAGAAATTGTTACTTGAAAATGTAGAAATCATAGGCTTTGTCCAGTACGATGAGTTGTCATCTACCACTACAACATAAAAATTCCAATCATTACGATTTATCGGTAGTAGAAATAGATCTTCAGGTATTTTTACATCACATGTAAAATTTTCAACCACAGATAATACAACTGCACAATCTGGCAAATCTATTGAATAATTAGAATTATTCAATCGAATTGCTACAGCATATCCATCGCCATCTTCATCCATAACCGACAACGTCAACGAAATTTTTTCTGAATAGTTTTCTCCACCAAGAGGGCCTTCAATTAGAGAAATCAAAGGGGCATTGTTTGGAAGAAACTCCTTCACTCCAGTAGCTACCAATCCAAATCCCACCTTAGTTCCATTTATACCAAGCATTCCATAATTACTACCTTGGTGAACACGGTCTGCAACAACTTCTATCTTCAACCAATCTACATTTTCAAGTTGCGAACTAGATAGACGAACCATAACTGTTGTTTCATTAGTCGAATTAAAATTGAGCGGATTCACCACAGATCTGTAATACAATTGGCTATACCCCGAATCCCTAATCGAATCATCTAGTGCAAACTTTCCTTCCGAGGTATGAACTATTAATCTTAAATCATCAATTTCATATTGCCCTGGCCTAGCGTTGTAGGAAAGAACAACTTCCACATCTTTACCAGGAATAGGAGATAGATAATGATCCCAACTGTCGTTTTGGGATAAAAATGGACCATTAGCACCAGAACCATTCCATGGGTTTGACAGCAAACCACTCATAGTCCCCCCTCTATTTTCGATAATTGAAGACCAATTATCTACGAAGTAGGAATCATGAGCGTAATACCCATCTTCAAAACTATCTAGAGATGGTCTTCCATAACCTTGCATCACATTAGGGTCATTACCGTTAACACCCTCTGCAGAGGCTGCTAACATCGCTCTCAACATAGGAGCAGAAGGGGTGTAACCATAATCATCCTCAATCATTTGTTGTAATAGTGCCGTGAATGAAGCAGCCATAGGGGTGGCCATCGAAGTCCCAGTCATTGTGTATGAACCGTTATTCAGGCTATTTTCAACACCGTCGGCTTTAGCGGAGACAATATTCATACCTGGGGCAGCCACAAATGTCCCCCTCCTACCATTTACATCTGGTCCATGAGAGTTTCCTGTCCATAAACTCCCATTTTCTTCTGAATCACTTGCCACAACTGAAACTACATTATAGGCATTAGAAGGCTCGAGCATAGTATTTCCAGTATTACCTGGGGCTACAAACACAAGGGACCAAGGATTTTCAGACGTCCACTCATCTATCATCCCACTACGCTTTGTGTAATTTATGGTATTGTCCCCCCAAGACCATGAGTTAATTACAGCTCCATATCTAGCAGATTCTGCTAACAAAGTTGTGACATCTTCAGGCGCCTGCCATCCATTTGAATTCACAATATCTTGGATGACTAGTTTTGTCCCACTCGATATGGAAATATTCTCATTAGTTCCATCAACATGTGAACATCCCAGTATTCCTGCTATGTGTGTACCGTGCCGGAATTGTTGATGCCCTTGTGTGTCCCAATTATCCACAGAATCATTTAGATGCAATATTTTCCTATGTTCTTCCCCGGGATTTCCAATTTCATCACTCGAATTTCTAAAGCAAGAGTGGTCTAAGTCTATACCAGTATCTGCAACTGCGATAACAACACCAGAACCATCTAGGTAAGAAAGCGTTGAACCATCTTCGACATGCATTATGTTTGCAGATACCATAACAGGGCTCAAAGCGTAGAAGGCTAAACCTAAAATTAGCATTACTGCGCCCCGCATATATACTGTGATGACACACTAACGATTGAATATTTACACACAAGGCTTCGCGACGGCGCGTTTAAGACACATCCACAGGTCGGCGGGAATATGCAAGCCTTCCGTATATCCGGCACAGCACCATTTGGAAGCCAGAGACAAAAGTTTAGCATGGACATAGTAGCCAATTCTTCAGACGACGCAGAACATCGCTGCTATTCTATCATCGGTTCACGTCACAAGGCAAATCGCCGTACTATTGAAATTGACTCAATTAAAAAAATAGACCCTAGAACCTCCAACGAACCTATGGTTATCAACGCTTTCAGAGACCAAATCGAAGCATCTGGAGGACCTATAAAACCTCAAGAAGAAGAGTGATCCAGAATCGTTGGGTTCATCACACAAAACCCCTTCAAAACTGGTGAGCGAGATGGTTGACTCTAGTGAATTACAAAGAATGGCCCGACTTGTCGATATGAATCGACAAAGATTAGAGGAAATCAATCAGCAGATTGAGAGAATCGAAGTTGTACAACTCGAACACGATGATACTAAGAGGGCGCTATCTGCTTTATCTAATGGAAAATCCGGGCACATTGCCCTGGGTGCAGGAGTCATGGTTCCGATTCCAAACAATCCAACCACAATAGTCGATCTAGGAAGTGGTGTATTCGGAGAAAGGTCTCCAGACAATGCTAAAGAGTTAGTATCAAAAAGACTTGAAGATCTTACAGATCTGAAAAATCAATTTGAATCAGAGGCAGCAATGTTAACACAGAGGATTGAGCAACTGGCTACAACTTTTGAAAACGCAGCTAAAGAAATGACAGAATCAAACCAGGAAACTGAGAACGAAACTCCAAATCCCGAAGAAAAAACATCTCGTCGTAAGAGAAGAGGGTTTGGCGGGGAATTAACCCTCGATGATTAGGTGGTATTATGGGGCTTTTCGATAAATTCCGGAAAAAGGTTAGGGATGCAGCTTCAGAAGTTGATACAGAATCCCTTTCCGCAGAGGAAGGTAGCGAAGAGGCAATAGCCGCATTATCTCAAAAACAGAATAATTTCGAACAATCAAACCAACAACGCAATACAGAAACCTATAATGAAAACGAGGAAGAAGAGGATTGGGAAGAATTTGATGAGGAAGAAGAACTTTCACTACCATCTAATAATGATGATGATTGGGATGATTGGGAAGAAGATGAAGAATACGCACTACCTACCAAACTAACAAGAAAAGAAAAGAAAATACTAGCTAAAGAAGCTAAAAAAGAAGTTTCAAGAAAGAAAGCCCAGCAAAAAGAAATGAGGAAACGAGGAGCTAAAGAAGTAACTAGACTTGCTGGATCAAAAGTAGATCTTCACATGATGAGAACAACAACAGGAAGACAACTCATAGAAGTAAAATCAGCCCCTACAGGCGGCATAGGCACAATAGAAGAAGATGGAATAACCATAGATTTGGGAGGAGGTGTTGTCGAATCTGGTGGTCGAATAATTAAGGATAGTGAGGCACTTAACAATCTAATGGAAGAATTAGAATGGATTATGCTTGAATCAGACATATCTTCTGATGCGGTTACCGCTGTTATGGACGCTCTAAAACGAAATTTAATCGGACAGAGGCTCCGTAAAGGGGCAGACCTGTCAAAGGTTCTTGAAGCTAGTCTAAAGCGAGCACTTAGGGGAATTCTAAACGCAGGATATTGGGACTTTTACGCATCGATTCAGAGGTTCATTGACAAAGGAGACACTCCAGTAGTAATCATGTTTGTCGGTGTTAATGGAACTGGAAAGACAACCACTGTTGCAAAAGTTGCTCACAATCTACAGAAACGAGGATTATCTGTTATTGCAGCTGCAGGAGATACATTTCGCGCCGGAGCAATCGAACAATTGGAAACCCACTGTGATAGGCTGGGAATTCGTTGCGTATCATCACAACGGGGTGGAGACAGTGCGGCAATAGCTAGGGATGCAGTAGATTCAGCCCGAGCCAAGGATATTGAGGTAGTCTTAGTTGATACAGCAGGAAGGATGCAAAATAAATCAAATTTAATGGCCGAACTTGAAAAGGTTAGGAGGGTCGCAAATCCACATCTTACTCTTTTTGTTGGCGATGCCTTAGCAGGAAATGATGCAGTTGACCAAGCTAAGAACTTCCAGCAAATGCTTAAGTTCGATGGAGCGGTTCTGACTAAATTAGACACAGATGCAAAAGGTGGCGCCGGACTATCGATAGCACATGCTACTGGACAACCTATCGTTCTATGCGGAGTTGGTCAAGAGTACGACGATCTATTACAATTTGACCCAGATTGGTTGCTACAACAATTATTTGAGTGAGGGGATTTAATGTCACAAGAATTCTTTGATGATGAGGACAGCGCACACCTTTTCCAACTGATTCACATGTTGCAAAGAAGTGCAATGATGCATATGGGTTTGCTTCAGGATAGCGAAGGACGTGTGCATTACAATCTTGGAGAAACCAAGGCTGCGATAGATACATTGTCCATGCTAAAGGTCAAAATGGCGGGAAATCTAACAGTCAAAGAGAGTACAATGCTGAATGGCATAATATCAGAATTACAAATGCAATTTGTTAAAGCACCCTCTAGGCAAAGAGCATTAGAAGACCAGGTTGCGGAATCCGAAGCGGTAAGAGAGACTTTTACGACCCCCCAAGAAGGGCCGTCGGAAATTATTGCAGACGAAGAAGAATGACTACTTTTGCCTATTTTATGCGGTTGATTCATTTGTGTGATGCCACACGAAGGAATGTTACGTATGGTTAGAGTGAATGATGTTGAAGACGAAGAAGCACCAACAGTACTTCTTGTTGATAACAATCAAATGTCTTTACATAGATTGAGCAACATTTTCCGTCAAAGAGAATTCAACGTAGTTACCTGTGATGATGGAGATAAAGCTGTTGACGAATACATTAGACTTGACCCAGAACTCGTAGTCATATCGCTAGACATACCTTCGATGGATGGCCACTTAGCGGCATTAGAGATGCGTGAACACGGGAAAGACTGTAGAATTATATTTTCGGCTCCAAAACGACAAGCAAGACTTGCACAAGACGCAACATACTCAGCTGGGGCAATAGGTTGGGTTGAAAAACCAATCACAGCGTCCTCAATAGAATCAATGTGGAGTTTGGTACTTGGACCAATCCCTGAAGCACCAGGATTGGAAGATTTAGACACAATTCACCCAGTTGAAGAGATGATTCAGGTCGAGAAAGACGAAGGAAGTATGCCATTACCTCTTACAGAAAATAACACTCTAGCACTACCAATTAATCCCTTGCCTGTTGGGGAAAGAACGCCTGTAAAAAAATCTAGTAAGGGTAAGCGCCTCTTGATAGTACTGATTATATTCAGTGGTTTGGGGGCTTCTGGTTGGGTTCTGTGGTCGAATGGATTGATTTGATATTTTGATACATTCCTACTGGGATTAATGCAATACGTCCGTCAGGCAATTGTTGTCGAATAAAACCTTGTTGATTGTTAGGGATTTGATTATTAGTTAACCTTTCAACCCTACTTCCTGCTGGGGCCCTAATCACTTCTGAAACCTTGTAATTTGTCGACGATAGTAACTCAATATCTCCAGCAGCAAGTTTTCTATCAAGCAATCTATTACTATTCCAGAAATTCCAGATTAGCCAACCAATTCCAATAGCGAGAGGGCCCCCTACAATAATAGCTACAACCAAACTCATGACTCTCTCTCAATTAATGCATTCCAGGAAATTTCAGCATACGCCTTTGCAGCAGCAGCAGGGTTTTCAGCACGATGGATACCACTTCCTACAATTATACAATCGGAACCAGCAAGAACTGCTTCTCTTGGATCACCATATCTTTGCCCCATCTCTCCGTCACCAACCTCTAAATTAACCCCTGGAGTCCAAATCATCTTTTCTTTTCCAACTTTATTTCGTAAGTCTTTCAGCTCATCAGGTCTTGAACCATTTCCAATAAATCCAAACACACCATGATGTTTTTTTCCTTGTGCAACCACTTTATCCGTGTAACTTAGTTCTAACAAGTTCCCACGACTTGACATTTGAGCTAACAACAAAACACCACCGTTTCTGTCAACATCTTTCCAACCAGCCAACAAACCATCGACAATATCTGGCCCACTAATCAGGTGAGCTGTTACTAAATCAGCCCACATTCTTGTATCGTAAATACCTGCCATTTGCGAGCGGCTAATTTTACCAATATCTGCAAACTTCCTATCTTCAAAAATCAACAAATCAGCATCACTTGCTGCAACACAAAACTCAGCCCAACTCTCAGTAGTCCAATCATCAACCAAGTCAACATGAGTCTTTAGTGCTGCCACATAAGGGCCAACAACATCAAGTAATTCGAAAAGACCAGACATAGTATTACGGTCCGCTGCAAGGCAAACAAGAGATCGTTTTCTAGCAGCAACTTCCATATATTTTCGAGCGATTTTTGATGTTGAATCTCCCCAACGCTCACCCCAAAACTCACTCGCCATTACACTCTGCAAATTTAGGACGTGTGTCAATCTTGCGCCTTTACAGAGTTAATCGAATCTACTAATGTTGAAACAACATCAAAATTTGGTAAATCAAGAACTTCATACGAATCACCAATATCATAATCAACGTAAGTACCCAAACTCCCCCTCAATTGTTTGATTGACAATTTCGGATGGAAAATCGCAAGGACATATGCTAATATCGATGGCAATCTTCGTGTCGCATACTTTCTTGGTAGGTTTGAACTAAGAGTTTGACCAATCTCTTTCATCCACATACCCGTTTTGTGAATAATATATCTTTCACGGTCAATACCCTTTGTCAGAGCATTGACATGAGCGATTGCAACATCCCTTACATCTACGAAATTAATGTGGACGTCTATAACGAAAGGTGGACCTTTAATGAAGTGTTTCAGATATGACATAGAACCTTCGAGATGTTTTTTATGCATTATTGGGCCAAAAACAATAGAAGGGTGAATTGTTACCAATCTTATGTCTTTTTCTTTTGCCCATTCTCTCATTATTTTCTCTGCTTTTACTTTAGCAAAACCGTATGCATTTCTAACTTCAGAAGCGTCATCACACCAATCCTTCCTCGAAAACACTCTGCCGTTTTCAAATTCTGTTGAACGTATGGCTGCTACCGACGAGGTGTGAACTATTCTCTTTACCCCATCCATTACACTACACAGGTTTTTGACACCTTGTATGGAAGGGTCAATAACATCACTTTTCACATCCTTTGCACCAACATATAGTGCAGCCGCACAATGAATAACATCTTCACAACCAGAGACAGCAGATTTCAACGATTCGATGTCAAAGAGGTTGGCTTCAACAATTTCTAAATTTTCGTTCTCTGGAAACATTATACCCAGAGACATATCTCTTAGCATTGCTCTTACAGAAAATCCCCTTTCAAGAAGTTGGCAAACAACATGCGATCCAATAAACCCACTTGCTCCTGTAACCAGTACGGCCATAAACGTGCTAGACAAAACAGGGTCATCTTCTTGCCGCATGAGTGTTGCGGAAGTAATGATGCGCACCGCAATCACGCTGGCAATATTGGTTCTGGTCGGACCATTGGCTGGTTGTTTTGGTGATGACGAAACCATCGAGGAGACAGTAACAGATTCTTACTATCCAGATATTTTCGATCGTCAAAACCTGGATTGGAATTGGAGCGGCACATACTCTATGGTTTTAGAGCAAGGGCCATATTCAGCCCTTGATGTTCAAGAAGCATTCATCGAGGTTGATACTTCAGACGTATGGGAAACTGGCCCACCAACCTCTAATGTGCACCTTTCATACTGGTTACCTTCAAACACATTAGACGGAGAAAAAGTGCCCGTGATTGCCATAGTTAGTCCATATTACTCATATGGCCAACCAGGTTCAGAATCAGGAGCAACCAATGTTGTGGCAGCGGGAAGAGGAGAATTCATCTACGACAATTTTGTTCCCCACGGATATGCTTTAGCCCAGGTGTCAGTATTTGGAACAGAAGAATCCAGTGGCTGCTTTGATTATCGAGGAGCAGGTGAGGGCTTAGGAATCCATTCAGCTGTGGAATGGCTGGGCCAACAAAATTGGTCGAACGGTAATGTCGGGTTGTATGGTAAGTCATACGAGGGCGCAACACAATGGGAAGCTGCGGCTTTGGCTAGCGAACATCTGAAGACGATCGTTCCAATTTCTGGAACAACAGCACTTCACCCACTCCTCTACAAGAATGGCAGCGCAGAAGCTAGAAGCCAAATTATGCACATGAATTATTTTGGAAGCACAGTTGATTACAATGGAGACGATTTAGACAACATCTGTCCCGATATTGTTGAGGGAATTTTCGCTGGACCTGTTACATATGGATTGGGTGAATTAGATCCCTACATGGAAAATTATTACCAAGAAAGAAGCCATATAGACAAAGCATATCAAAATTGGAACGGCTCAATCTACTGGATTCAAGGAATGCAGGATTGGAATGTAGACCCTCATCAAGTATTTGGCGGGCCAATTGGGGTTAATTGGTATCTAGATTATTCAGCATCTGGTTATAATGTTCGAGGAATGCTAGGCCAGTGGGAACATAATTATCCGGATCAATGGACGAAGCACAATAATCAAGAATCAGGATACGGGGGTGAAGCAATCCATAACATGACCCGTTGGGACTGGGGGCAAGATTTGTTTGAGTGGTTTGAATACTATCTCAAAGGAGTCGGTCCAAAACCAGACAATCATGCTCAGATACAAAGGAATGACGGGCAATGGCGAATAGAGGAATTATGGCCGCCACAAGACGCTGATTGGAAAACGGTCGAACTCGACACTTGCGAACAGCAAGGTAACAATGTTGGCGGATTTTCAGTAATAGGCGGAGCTAGTCAATCGGTAACAATTACATGCAGCGGTTTCGAAGAAGATGTACATATCGCAGGTCTACCAACTTTACATCTTGACGTTAGTGCATCATTCGATGGCGGTCAGATCTTTGCAGAATTGCAAGATGCTGAGACTGGTTTGAGATTAGGTCATGCTACAATGGATATCAGATATTATGCCGGAGGATATGATCCACAGACTGTGTTACCTGGCCAAAACCTTGTGATGCTCATGGAATTTCAAGGAATGGACATAATATTACCAGCAGGGCATGGAATTAAATTGGTATTAACAGAAAACGGAGAGGACTACTTAGCCCCTGCTTGTGGCAACTCATGCCCCATTTCTGTTAATGGAGGCACTTTCTCATTCCCACAGATACAGAGAGATGGAAGCACAGTTCTCATCACTCCGCAGAGTGAAGAGGCAGCAAACAACTGAAAAATTATGTTATTATTCAAATCTACAATTTACCGCGATTACCCCAAGCATTTGCACACACACCCGCGTCAAAAAACATCCAAATATTATTCAAACATTCAATTTTTTTGGTAATAGATGGTAATATAATGTATATTTTCTTTAATTTTTTGAGCGATTGTATAATATACTGTACTCATTACAGCCGGCTTGATACCCATGTGGGCGAAACTAGAGTATATTTGGCTTGACGGAAAAGAGCCAACACAAAGTATGAGAAGCAAGACAATGGTTAGGAGAGATTTTGGCGGTACCTTGGAAGAGTGCCCAATGTGGAATTTCGACGGTTCATCAACCAACCAAGCAGACGGCAGCTCTTCAGACTGTGTTCTGAAGCCTGTAGCAATCTTCCCAGACCCTGACAGGAATTCTGGATATTTGGTGATGTGTGAAGTAATGAACGCAGATGGTACGCCACATGCAACAAATGGACGAGCAACTATTGAAGAAGATGATGATGACTTTTGGTTTGGATTCGAACAGGAATACTTCCTTTGGGACCCAGAGACTAACCTTCCATACGGATTCCCGCGTGACCAAACACCGCAAGGGCAGTTCTATTGTTCCGTAGGTGCAAAGAATGCATACGGTAGAGATTGTATTGAAGATCATTTAGACCAGTGCTTGGAAGCCGGTTTAAACGTTGAGGGAATAAATGCAGAGGTTGCATGTGGCCAATGGGAGTACCAAATCTTTGCAAAAGGAGCTAAGGATGCTGGAGACCAAATCTGGGTCTCCCGATACCTAGCGGAGAGAAACGCCGAAAAGTATGGCCTACATATTGAATGGCATCCTAAGCCATTGGGCGCTACAGATTGGAATGGTAGCGGAATGCATGCTAACTTTTCTGATACAAGGATGCGAGAAGAGGGCGGC
>MDSZ01049850.1_pt1 | contig 10405 bp, 7 predicted proteins | sample 811201 | NCBI WGS metagenome assembly MDSZ01 (sample SAMN05326647, study PRJNA326480) | marine metagenome | isolation source: seawater | place: Indian Ocean: North | collected 2010
GTGGCTAACGAAATGGGAATAGATTTACTCCCAACAAAAGAGACTTGGTTTGCATGCGGGGAAGGTAAATTTCAAATAAAGTCAAACGTTAGAGGACATGACGTTTATATCTTTCAATCAGCTGTTGGGAAACAAGATGAACGAAGTATCTATGATAGGTTCTTAATGCTGCTTCACGCTGTTGAGGCTGCCGCATTATCCGACGCTCAATATATTACAGCTGTTTTGCCTTATTATCCCGGAGCTCGGCAAGACAAACGAAAAGGAAGAAATAGAGAGGGTATTAGTGCCGGCCTTTTCGCCAGACTTCTTCAGAGTGCTGGAGTAGACAGGGTTATGAGTGTAGAGATTCACAATGACTCCATAGCGGGCATGTTCAACCCCTCCTTAGCGCACCTTGAAAACGTATTTCTGACAAATCATTTCAGCAAATGGATCAAAAGCAATCATAAATCTTTTGACGTAGTAGTGTCTCCAGATGTTGGATACCTAGAGCGAGCGAGAGCTTTTTCAGAGGAACTATCGGCAGACCTTGCGGCGCTCTCCAAAGAAAGAGACTATTCTAAAGCCAATTCGATTTTTAAATCGAATCTCATTGGAGAAGTGAAAGGACGGGATATTCTTCTTGTTGACGACATCGTTGACACTGGCGGATCAGTAGCGTCATCCATTCAAGAACTTAAAGAGCAAGGGGCAAATGATATTACCATCGCCTGCGTGCACCCTCTTATGAACGGCGATTGCTGGGAAAAGCTCGACCTGATTCATAAACAATCGGTTTCTGACGGTTGGCGCTTTAGCATGGCGGGAACCAGCGTTGTTGAGCACAAAGATCCGCCAACCTGGTATACAACTTATAAGATTGAAAAGTTAATAGCGAGGGTTCTGGAGAAAATAAACTCAAGAGGGAGCGTGACAAGTGTCCAGGATAACAGTTCATTGAACTCTAATTCTTGACAAACTTGTCGCATACACTATCCTGGTGATGACAGAAAAATCTTGCGCGTCCTATCTCAAAGAAATTTCATCTGCGACCATAAGTTAGGGAATTATGAGATGGCGCTTCCGCCAAGCATCAGCACGAACAATTAGAAATCTAATGAAAGATAGAATCAAACCGAACGAAGAAAACTTTAATCTTGTTGATGCCGAACATCGTTTACTAAAATTTTGGACAGAAAAAGAGATTTTCAAGAAGAGTCTCGAGAAAAATCCGAGTTCAGACCCCTACATTTTCTATGACGGACCGCCGTTCGCGACCGGGCTTCCTCATCATGGACATCTAGTTGGTTCTATTCTCAAAGACGCAGTCCCAAGATATTGGACGATGAAAGGAAAGTTTGTTCAACGAAGATTTGGATGGGACTGTCATGGGCTTCCGATCGAGCATGAAATCGATAAGTCATTAGGAATGTCTTCTGCCGACGCAGTAAAACAACTTGGCGTCAAAGGTTACAACGACGAATGTAGAAAAATTGTTCAGCGCTATACAACCCAATGGCAAAAAACGATAGAAAGAATAGGGAGATGGGTAGATTTTGATAACGACTACAAGACTATGGACCCTTGGTACATGGAGTCCGTTTGGTGGGTTGTCAAGCAACTCTGGGAGAAGGGCCTGATTTATAAAGGAGAAAAAGTCGTCCCATTCTCAACGGAACTTGGGACGGTGCTTTCAAATTTCGAAGCAGGCTCTAACTACAAAAGCGTTCAGGATCCGGCCCTAACCGTTCTCTTCAAACTAAAGTCAGAAAATAAATATGTGGCTGCTTGGACCACGACTCCTTGGACACTTCCGTCAAACCTAGCGCTATGTGTCGGAAAAGATATTGTGTATGTCGAAATCAAAGATTTAAGTTCCAGTAAATCTTTAATAGTTTCGGAACACTATGCTCGAGAACTACTAGAAGAGGACGGGAATTTCGAATTAATCAGCAAGTTGAAAGGGTCAGATCTGGTTGGGAAAAAATATCTTCCGATTTTTGATTTTTTCAAAGATCACGAACAATTTGGCGGGTTCTGTATATTAGAAGACGATTACGTCACTCCAGAAAATGGAACAGGAATAGTTCATCAAGCACCTGCTTTCGGTGAAGACGACTATCGAATATTCCAGAAAGCCGAGATAAGTGCACCTCCAGTATGTCCAATTGATATGTCGGGCAAGTTTACGTCAGCAGTTAAAGATTTTGCAGGAATCTATGTGAAAGATGCGGATAAAGCTATAACCAAGGCTATTCAGGAAAAAGGTCTGCTTTTCAAGCAAGAGGTCATTCAGCACAATTACCCTTTTTGCCCTCGAAGCAATAGTCCTATTATATATCGAACAATTGATAGCTGGTATGTGAAAGTAGAAGAGTTTAGAGAACAACTCCTCGAAGCCAACGCTGAGATAAATTGGGTGCCAGGACATCTTAAAAGCGGTCGCATGGGAAAATGGTTAGAAGGGGCAATTGACTGGGCAATTTCCAGAAATCGATACTGGGGAACACCGCTGCCGATTTGGATTAACGATGAAACTGGGGAGAGAATTTGTGTAGGTTCAATAAATGAATTGAAGTCTTTGAGCGGAATCGAGCTACACGATCTCCATAGAGAAAATGTTGATCCGCTAACGTTCCGAGTTGCCGGAGAGCAAGGTGTGTATCGCAGAGTTGATGAGGTGCTTGATTGTTGGTTCGAATCTGGATCTATGCCTTACGCTCAACTGCATTATCCGTTCGAAAATAAAGCAACTTTCGATCGAGGATTCCCAGCTGAATTTATAGCGGAAGGATTAGATCAAACACGAGGATGGTTTTACACTCTTATAGTTCTGGGTAACGCACTTTTTCGAAAGAACCCATTCAAAAATGTTGTCGTGAATGGGATTGTGATGGCTGAAGACGGAAAAAAAATGTCCAAAAGTCTCAGGAATTATTCTCCACCCGAAGAACTAATGGAAACATTCGGCGCCGATGCCTTAAGACTCTATCTTATCAACTCTGGACTAGTCAAAGGTGAAGAGCAACGGTTCTCCGATGAAGGTGTAAAAGATATGGTACGGAGGGCGCTTCTTCCTTGGCTAAACGCGTATAAATTCCTATATACGTATGCAGAGATCGATAATTGGCGGCCGGAGGCTAATTTTTCACGATCTACCAACATCATGGATCAGTGGGTCCTATCCAAGCTAGAATCGTTAAAGGAATCTGTAGCCCGTGAAATGGAAGGTTACAGACTTTATAATGTAATGCCCGCCTTGTTTGAGTTCATCGAGGACCTCACGAATTGGTACATTAGACTAAACCGAGCTAGGTTTTGGGCTGAGGGGACTACTCGAGATAAACTCTCGGCATATCACACTTTATATGAAGCACTTTTTGAATTAAGCGTCTCAATGGCACCGTTTGCCCCTTTCCTATCAGAAACCTTGTACCAAGAACTTAAAGATTTTTCATCTTTAGATTTGCCACAATCAGTTCACCTTTGCTCTTACCCAGAGGTAAGCAAAGAACGGATAAAGCCTCTTTTAGAGTCTGCTGTCCAACGAATCCAGCAAGTTATTTTGCTCGGACGACAGAAGCGTAATCAAGAGAAATTAAAAACAAAATACCCCGTATCAGAAATTACTATTATCCATCCAGACAAAAAACTGCTTGAGGAAATATCCAAACTTGAAAATTACTTACAACAAGAACTTAATGCAAAGAAAGTCAAATACTCAACGGATGAAGAGAATTTCATAGAACTTTATGCAAAGCCAAACTCTCGCATATTAGGGAAAAGATTAGGGAAAGATTTTAAGGAGTATAAAAGAGCGATCGAAGAGCTTAGTTCGTCCGACATCAGCAGGTTACAGGTTGAAGAGAAAATAACGATAAAGAATGAGTGCTTTAATTTGGAGGAAATCCTGGTTTTTAGAGAAGCAAAAGAGGGAACAAACACGGTATCAAACAAATTTATATCGATTGACATGGACTGTAAGCTTGATAGCGAGCTGATAGCCCAGGGTCAGGCTCGAGAAGTGGTAAACAGAATTCAAAAGTCTAGAAAAGATTCTGGACTTAAAGTGAGCGACAGGATCAAACTTTATTTTAAGGTCGGTCCCGAGCTTCACTCAGTAATAAAGAAACATGAGAAATATATCGAAAACGAAACTCTTGCTACCCAACTTAACCTTACGAAAACAGAACAAAGGTTTTCCTTTGAAATAGACGGTTATGAATTTTCTCTTTCGATCGAGAAAGATTCCTCATAGCTTTTGAATTCGTTCCAACTTTTTGTTTGGGTTAGAATTCGAACTTGATTAGAATAATCAAGCTATCTAATAACGCTTAAAGAAAAGCGGGGGGTAGTTCTGCTATCATCAGACCTTTACTCAAAGAGAAGATATTTCTTCAAAAACATGCAGGAAAAATTTCATGACGACAGGCAATAGAAAAACAAACAAAAATCATCTTCCTTTCCTGTACTTTATCTTTTGTGTTCTCCTTTCGAAGACTGCTTTTGCAGGCAATTTGTCAGAGATTTATGAGTTATCAGTTGCTAATGATCCTGAGTTAGCGGCAGCGCAGGCTCGATATCTCTCTAGGAAAGAAGTCGTCCCGCTCAGTCGTTCACAACTACTTCCCCAAATAGGAGTCCGAGCGCAGACATCAGATAATCGCAGAGAGTTCCCCTCCAATACCGCAAACACCACTTCATACTTTAACGAGAATGGATGGTCCGGTTTCCTAAGCCAGCCCGTCTTTAAACTTGAATCATGGTATCAGTTGCAGCGGTCTAAAGATTTACGTTCAGAGGCTCAAGCAAAGTTTTCGTTAGAGCAGCAAGCTCTTATAGTAAGAGTCGCCGAAATCTACTTCCGGATATTAGAAAGAGAGGCAGCGCTCTCTGCATCGGCTGCGAAAAGAGAGGCAGTAAAACGTCAACTCGAACAAGTTCAACAACGGTTTGATGTTGGACTTGTTGCTATCACTGACGTTTTAGAATCAAAAGCTGCGTTTGATAGCTCCACTGTGAGCGTAATTGAAGACGAAGGAGCACAGTCAAATAGCTTTGAGCCTTTGGTTAGACTCACAGGGAGAGCTTTCGAATTTGTATATGGCTTATCTGATCAGTTTCCTGTGAAATCACCAGACCCAAATAACGAAGACGAATGGGTAGCAGAAGCTCTAAAAAATAACTATACGGTTAAGGCGAACGAGGCTCTCGTTAGTGCTGGGGAAAGGAGCCTAAAAGCAGCAAAGTCGAGACACCTGCCAACAATCGATGCGCAGGTTTCATACTCTCATAACGAGTCTGGAGGAACATCTTTCTTGGGACAAGAGGTTGATCAACAAACGGCAACCCTTAATCTCTCCATGCCTGTCTTTCAGGGAGGCGCGGTAAGATCGGGAGTAAGAACAGCGAAACACGATTTAGAGGCAGCTCGCAAGATTCTAGATTTAACAAGAAGACAAGTCGTGGAGAATACTCGCAGTTTGTTTAGATTAGTTAATACTGACGTAGCGAGGGTGTCCGCAGGGAAGCGGGGCATCGAATCAAGCGAGAGTGCTCTCGAAGCAACCTTGACAGGATACGAGGTCGGTACCCGAAATATCGTGGACGTGCTGAACGCACAAAGAAGTTTATTTCTTTCCCAGTTTCAATATGCCAGCGCAAGATATCGCTACGTTCTTAACACCTTGAGGCTCAAACAAACGGTTGGAGTTTTGGCTCCAGAGGACATCTTCAATCTGAATAAATTCTTAGACACGGCACAAAAAATAAATCGAACAACTAAGTTAACGCGTTAGAGCTTATGTTAAAAAGTAATCTGTTCATTGGAATAGTCGTTTTAATATGTAGCGCAGGATTATTTGCGACTGGTATAAGTTGGGAAAAGGACAATAAAAAAGATAGTTTGTCTTCAAGCAGCACAATTAAAGACAGAGAAAAATCTTTAAGTCCCATCGAACTGCCGTTTACGAATGACGAGAAGAACAACACTGCGATATTCGAAAAAGCTAGTCCCAGTGTGGTTTTCGTGACAAATACTAAATTAAGAAGACAACGATTTTCTCTCAACGTTTCGGAGATTCCGCAAGGCACAGGCACAGGGTTTATATGGGACCGGTCAGGAATAATAGTCACGAACTTCCATGTGGTCTATCGAGCAAACAAGATCACGATAACCACTCATTCTAATCGAACCTATGAGGCAAAAGTTATAGGAGCAGCACCAGAGAAAGATATAGCTCTCCTGAAGATCGACGCGAGTGGAGAACTCCTTGAGCCCCTTCCTTTGGGAGATTCTTCAGCCCTCGCTGTGGGAAGAAAAGTATTGGCAATTGGAAACCCCTTTGGTTTAGATTCTACGTTAACTGTTGGTGTCGTCTCAGCCCTCGGCAGGGAAATAAAATCCCTAAATCAAAGAACCATACGAGACGTAATACAGACAGACGCGGCCATAAATCCGGGTAACTCAGGAGGCCCTTTGTTGAATTCAAGTGGCCAAATAATAGGCGTGAATACAGCTATTCGGTCACCCACTGGTGCCAGCGCGGGAATTGGCTTCGCTATCCCAATAAACACTTTGAAAAATATAGTGCCTCAGCTTATTGAGCATGGGAAGGTAGTAAGGCCAGTAATGGGCGTGGAATTATTATCAGATTACTGGACAAAAAGACTCGGCGCGCGTGGAGTGGCAATTTTTTCGGTTATTGAAGGGCTTCCCGCTGAAAGAGCTGGCATGGTAGGAGTCCGTTATGATAAGCAAGGTAAAATTCATTTGGGCGACGTTCTGATAGATATTAATGGAGAATTAGTATCAGATGAAGATACGCTTCTCGAGCAATTAGAAAAATTTGAACCTGGGGACAAGATTCAAGTAACCACAACCCGAAAGGATAAAATTAAGAGATATCAATTAATTCTTGCCGCCCCAAATCCCGGGAATTAATACCGAGATATAAAAAGTACTATTTTGCTAGATTACACAGTGAGCATAAAAAGCTAGAATGTAAAAATTTTCTTGGAACTGACTTTATGGATTGGCAAGTAGTAAATTTGATTAACGATTTCGATCCAGGCGTTCATAATACCCAACACTATGAAAACTCTTGGCACATTCCGGTTTCAGGAAATCAGATTTTGACAACAAGAGAAAATCAAACGTTACGCCCACTAACCAGGGACGAGTGGCGATGGTCAGGGGTTTCTTCTAATAAGACGCATTTTTTAGGCACGGTTCAAAAGAATGCTCCGATATTTGCGGAAGAAATTGAGGTCGATCTACTGGAACCTGAAGGCTATAGGTTGAACTCTCTGTGGAATTTTTTGACTGGAACAGAGCTTCCGATTTTTTATCTTGTCGGCAGGGCAAAACAGGTAGTAGATTGGAGTATACAGCATAAATATTGCGGCGCATGTGGATCTAAAACATTAGAATCCACAACAGATCGTTCAAAAAAATGTCCACACTGCAATATCCCCTTCTACCCTAGAATATCGCCATCGATAATCGTTCTAGTGACGAGAGGCGAGGAATTATTACTAGCCAAAAATGCAAACGCGCAAGGAAATTTTTATAGCACCCTAGCTGGATTCGTTGAGCCGGGTGAGTCCATCGAAGAGACAGTCCACAGAGAAGTTTTTGAAGAGGTAGGCATAAAAATTAAAAATTTAAAGTACTTTGCAAGCCAGTCTTGGCCTTTCCCTAATTCACTGATGTTAGGATTTCACGCCGAATATTCGAATGGAGAAATAAGAATCCAAGAAGAAGAAATAGCTGATGCGAGGTGGTTCCACTATAAAGAAATGCCCAATAAACCAGCAATGATGTCAATATCGGGCTGGCTCATCGATGACTACTTAAAAAAGCTTGGGAGTTAATGAGGAAATTCTTTTTTGGTCTAGTAATTCTTATTTTTGTCAAAGCTGCTCAAGGAAATGATTCTTTAAACATCGCTGTCGCATCAAACTTCAACTCTACTTTGGAGAAAGTCTCTTCCCAGTACGAAAAAAAAGAAAAATTAAAGATTAATATTATCTCGGGTTCCAGCGGCATCCTTTTCGCTCAGATTGTCAATGGGGCGCCCTACGACATTTTTTTTTCCGCTGATAGGGATCGTCCCGAAGAGCTAGACTCCAAAGGACTTACTCGAGCTCGAAGAACATATGCGCATGGCCGGATCGTCTTTTGGGAGAGGGACGAACCTGCGCTGGAACAATATCTTTCTAATAGCAATAGAAAACTAGCACTAGCTAGACCTGAATTTGCTCCTTACGGGAAAGCTGCGTTAGAGATTTTGGGGAAATTCGGCCATAACCTAACAAATTTAGCTTATGGAGTGAATGTAAATCAGGTTTTCGCTTACATCGAAACTGGAAGTGTAAAGGCGGGATTCATATCCCTCAGCCAGGCATTGAACGAAAATCTTTCTCCTAATAATTTCTTGATAATGTCTGAATCATTGCACTCAAAAATTGAGCAACAGCTTGTAATTACTTCTAATGCGAAAAACGGGGCAGAAAAGTTCGTCGACTGGGTTTTAAGCCCAGCAGCTCAGGAGATCATTATAAACGCGGGCTACAAGGGAATAGACGCTAATGACTGAAAATGATTTAGCCTCATTATTTCTAACTCTTAAACTGGCTTCGGTTACTTCCCTCTGCCTCGCTTTAATTGGAACTCCCCTTGCATGGTGGTTATCCCAGACGAATTCTTTTTGGAAAAATGTTGTTCAGCCGCTTGTCGCACTTCCAATTGTTCTTCCGCCAACGGTGATAGGTTTTTATCTACTGATCGCTTTCTCTCCTCAGAATTTCTTCGGGGCCGCTTGGCTAAATTCGACCGGAGTTCCGCTTGCATTCTCATTTTCCGGACTGGTCGTTGGGTCAATAATCTACTCCCTACCCTTTTATGTTCAACCAGTGCAGGTTTCGTTTCAGGCAATTCAGCGCGAGATAATCGAGACTGCAACAAACCTGGGTGCGGGTAAAATAGATAGATTTTTCAGGCTCATACTACCTTTATCAAAAAAAGGCTTCCTGATCGGTTTTTGTTTGTCTTTTGCACACACAATTGGAGAGTTTGGAATAGTTTTGATGATTGGAGGTAACATTCCCGAAGAAACGAGGGTAATTTCGATCGCTATTTTTGATCAGGTAGAAACGCTAAATTACGACAGGGCACATTTTTTGTCAGGATTCTTGTTAATCTTCTCTTTCCTTGTTTTGGCTCTTCTTTACCGGATAGACCGAGTTTGGAACGAAAAAAGTTCACTTAAGTAATGGCTATCCAAATCACTGCAAAGTTTAGGCGATCGGCCGATTTCAGGATCAATGTTGATCTTGACCTCAACGGAAATGAAATTGCGGCTCTCTTTGGAAAGTCTGGATCTGGGAAATCGAGCATACTTAGATTCGTAGCGGGTTTTGAAAAATTTCCAAACAACTTTCTCAGTGTCAACGGAACGATTCTACAAGATAAAAGTTCCTTCGTTCAGCCAGAACATAGGAAGATTGGATACGTCTTTCAAAGTCTGAATCTCTTCACACACTTATCGGCAGAGGAGAATCTGAAGTTCGCATCAACCCGTTCAAAGTCACGGGCTTTCGTAAAAGAGAATGAGATCATCGAGACCTTCGGTCTAAAAAGCCTCCTTAAAAAATATCCAAGCGCCCTTTCTGGAGGTGAGCAGCAAAGATTAGCTATTGCCCGTTCGTTATTATCAAATCCGACGTTAATTCTTTTAGACGAGCCATTATCTTGGTTAGATTCGAATAGCAAGTCCCGCATTTTAAATTACCTCAAGGAAATCAACCAAAAATTTCGAATCCCTATGATATTCGTAAGTCACTCAGTAGATGAGGTGCTTCTAATTTCCGACCGCGTCTATGAGATTGAAGACGGGAAAAATAAACCACCGTTAACGCCCCATCAATTTAGCCTCAGATATTTAACGGAAACAAATAATACCGAAACAATAACTATTGATTGTCAAGTAAGAGAATATGATACCGTCAGTGAGCTTACGAGATTGACTTTTGAAGAGGAAAGTCTGTACGTGGAACAAAAGGGCTTGCTCGAAAATCAAAAAATTAAAGCTGAGATCAAAATAAAAGACATAGTCATTAGCAAACTTCTGGCAGAAAAATCAAGCGTGCTAAATCAATTTCCCGCCACTGTTCACTCGATAAATGATCCCGAAAGTGGTCCTTTTGCAATTGTTGAATTAAAGAAGAAAACCCAATTCTTCTCAGCGCGGGTTCCAAGAAAATATTTGCATGTCTTGTCACTAAAAGAAAAGGAAACGGTTTTTATCCAGATAAATAACCTGACGATATGCGGTAAAAGATGAGGCCAGAAAGCCACCCTTTCTCTGCAATCACCCCAGACTTCATACTCGATACAATCGAATCCAGAGGATTTAGAGTA
>MDSZ01063369.1_pt1 | contig 10405 bp, 16 predicted proteins | sample 811201 | NCBI WGS metagenome assembly MDSZ01 (sample SAMN05326647, study PRJNA326480) | marine metagenome | isolation source: seawater | place: Indian Ocean: North | collected 2010
CGGTGCCTTCCACTTCAAATGGCCCCCGCTTCGAAACGAAGCAAACAGAGGCGTTCTGGGCGGCCTCGGCCAGTTCGTTCGCCGATAACAGCGCAGGGCGCGTCGCAATGGCGCGCCCTGCATTCATGCCGCAGCCGCCAGCACCCGCGCCCGGCGGCTCGGCCACGCATTGAGCGAACACAGCACCTCGCCCAGCGCCAGCCTGTAACGGCCCTTCAGTGCATTCGGCGTGCGTGCCCACCCGATCCAGCGGGCGATGCCGCTCCAGGGCACGCGCCCCTCGCCGCGATGCAGCGCCTCGCTCGCCAGCCACACGGCCTTGCGCAGCTGCTCGTCGCCCACCAGCCCCAGCCAACCCGTCACCCGGTCGCGCTCGCTCACCTCGTGGGCATCCAGCGGCGCACGCGGCGCCCGGCTCTCCACCTTGCGCACCTGCATCACTTTGCCGCTATCGGTCTGCACCAGCGTCTCCGACCAGTCGCCCTTGATGTCGCCCACCTCAGCCTGCGCCAGATGCCACGGCCCGTCGCCCGCGAACGGCCACTGCCCGCCACCCGGGCTGCGCAGCCACAGCGCATGAACCCGCACAAAGGCCTCTTCCAGCCCGTCGATCGACTGCGGAACCGCTCCGCGCGCGCCTTTACACTCCGCCAAACCGCTCATCGCTCCATTCCCTCGCCTGTCGCCACCTTTGCCTCCATTTCGCGAAACCGCCGAAAACCCCGCCCAATCAATTGCTTATCCTTCACTTTCACCTCTCCAATGGAAGAAATGGAGGAATGGAGCATAAAATCGCACCACCCCCGCGCGCCCGCGCCCGCACACACGAAGGGGGCAGCGGATTTGCCTCCATTCCTCCACACGCGCAGAATTCCGCCAAAAACCGGCTCCATTTCGCGTTTCCAGAAACTCCATTGGAGCCAAACCAACCTGTTTGGAGGCTCCAAGCCCATCGGCCAGCGGCCACAATCGAGGCGCGACAGGCCCATCAATCTCCCGGCACCTGATCGATATGGCCCATTCCGCTCTCTTCGATCTCGTCGGCAGCGGTCCAGTAGCCCTGCTTCATGTCCTCGAGATCGACAGTCGGCTGCAGCCCGATCCACCATGCACCGTTGCTGTGCTTCTCCTTGAAGCGCTTGGCCGCGATCTCCTTCGAAAATGCCCGCTCTGCCATCTCGTAGGCACCCGTCTGGTGGCACCACGCCTGGTACAGCTCGAACAGGTCGCCCTTGCGCACCCGCCATGGCCGCTGGCGGGTGTCCTCGCCCACTTCGCAGGTCTGGCGCAGGAACCGCCCGATCGTATCCGAATCGTCGCGATATTCGCTGGTGGCTAAACGCACGTCTTCGGGCTCGATCAGCCCGTGCTTCTTCCAGTCCAGCAACCCGCGCATCAGCCAGGCGAAGATCCCGTCGCGTTCCGCCAGCAACTTGTCCTTCAGCGCCTTGTCGCGCTGCGCCGCGGGAATGTCGGCCTCCCACGGCACCAGCTGCATCCTTCGCCAGATGCCGTCGCTGGTGTCCTTGATCACCGGCTTGTTGTTGCCGCTGATCGTGATCTTGAAATCGGGGAAGAAGGTGAAGAAGCCCTTGTTCAGGTGCCGCGCATCCACCGGGTCCTCGCCGGTCAGTTCCTTCACCAGCCCCTCGTCCAGCACCGCACCCTTGCTCGGCTCTGATACGCGCAGGAACCGCACACCCGGCAGCTTGGCGATCGCGGGCGTCGCCTGGTCACCGCTCTTCTTGCCCTGGTCCAGCAGGCTCTGGATCTTCACCGTGCCGGCATAATCGCCCGCGATCCGCGCGATCGTCTCCACCCACGTGCCCTTGCCGTTGCTGCCCCCGCCATAGAAGAACGCCAGCTTCTGCTCGCCGGTGAAGCCTGTCAGGCTCAAACCGCCCCATTGCGCCAGGAACCGGCGCATCTCGGGCTTGGGCTGCACCACGGCAAGGAAGTCCTCGTAAACCGGGCTGCGCGCGCCCTCGCGATATTCGACATCGGCCAGCTTGGTGATGAAGTCCTCACGGCGGTGCTCGTGCAGCACCATGCACCAGGGCGTGTGCCATTCGCTCTTGCCCGCTTCCACCTCCGCCGTGGGGCGTTTGCGCCGCCTCCGCTCCATGCGGAGCGTGCCGTTCAGCACGTTGATCGCCATTCGCTCGCGGTCGAAATCCTCGACCTGCGCGACCAGCCCCGCCATGCTCTTGGCCAGCGCGCCGGCGGCGGCGATCTTTCCCGCCGCCTCGCTCGATCGCGCCCATTCGGCCAGCTTGTCCGAATACATCACCGGCACGTTGCGCTTGAAGTCGACCACGAAGTCCATCTTGCCCGCCTGCCCGCGCTCGAACTCGGCCAGCGCGTCGCCTGCCAGTCCGGGCGGCGCCTCGGCCCGCTCGCCGCTCGCGCGCACCAGCTGCGCCTCGTTCTTGATCGCACGCATGGTCGAAAACAGCGCCTGCATCACCTCGGGCGGCAATTGCTTGGGCTCCTCGCCCAGCAACAGCCACCGGCGCCCGTCCCAGCGAAACCAGCCCAGCTCGGCGCAGAAGCGGAAATCGCATCCGTGCCGGTGGACGAAGCGTTCGGCATTGCCCAGATCGGTCATCGGGAACCGCGCACAGGCTCGGTCCAGCGCATCATCGGCCAGCGGCCGCAGCGCGATTATCTTGCGGCTCTGTTCCCCTGCACCCCCGTCATTGTCTTCGCGGCTGCGCGCTCCGTCTGGAGTTTGGCCAGAACCCTCCCACGCGGGGTCGGGGGCCGTGTCGTCGTGGGCGCTCGCCATCAAACTCCTCCCGCATCGTGCCAGGCCAGCGCACTCGCGGCGCGCGGCGGCGCATCGGCTCCGGCCGTCACCGCCTTGGGCCGCGACCGGCCGTCCACCACCACCGGAAGCAGCGCCTCGGTCAGCGGCCCCTCCACCGCCAGCACGCGCCGGTACAGCACCAGCACGCTCTCGCTTTCGTGGCGGCCCGCGCTCGATCCCTCGTGCATGTCCATCTCGATCATCTTCACCACGGCATCGACCTGCGGCAGCCGCAGCCCGGCCATCTTCGCCAGCCCGCGCACGAACTTGCGCTCCTCGCGGATCGGCTCCATCGCAGCGCGTTCCTCGGCGCGCAGCTGAAGCAATTGCCGCACCACCGCGATCAGCCGTTTCTCGCTGTCGTCCTCGCTCTCGGGCCAGCGGTAGTCGCCGTCCTCCGCCTCGACCGTCGTGGCCAGTACCTCGGTGCGCCCCGCGCGCTCCTTGCCCGAAACAAGCCGTTCGTAGCGCGCTCGCCAAGCGGCGAGATATTCCCCGCGCAACTCGTCATGCTCGATTTTGTCGACCAGCGCAGCCAGCTCGCCCCAAACCGCCGCTCGATCCTCGGGAGAGGATCCGGCATCGATCCCCTCCGCCACGCTACCAAACAGAAAAGCGTCCAGCGGCAGCGCATCCTCGACGGCCGCTTCCACGCCGCGGGTGCCTTGCGATCGGGCAAGGTCGTCCGGATCCTGCCCTTTCGGCAGCAACGCCACCTTCAACGTGCGATCGGGCGCGATGCCCGGCAGCGCCTTTTCGCAGGCCCGCCACGCGGCCTTGCGTCCTGCAGCATCACCGTCGAACATCAGCACCGGGCTGCGCGTCAGCCTCCACAACTGGGTCAGCTGCGCCTCGGTCAGCGCGGTGCCCATCGGCGCAACCGCTTCCTCCACGCCAGCGCCTGCGAGGCCGATGACATCGAAATACCCTTCGACCACCAGCGCGCGCTTGCTCGCGCGGATCGCGGGCGCCGCACGGTGCAGGTTGAACAGCAACCGTCCCTTGTCGAAGATCTCCGAATCCGGCGAGTTGAGATACTTCGCCGCATCCGGCGGCGCATCGGGCGTCGCCCGCGCACCAAAGCCCACGATCCGCCCGCGCGCATCATGCACCGGCACCGTGATCCGCCCGAAAAAGCGTGGGCCGGTGCGCCCGTCGCGCTCCCACATCAACCCCGCCGCCAGGCCATCTGCTTCGCCAACTCCGGCTTTCTCCAGGTAGCCGCGCCCCTCGGGCGCCATGCCGATGCCGAACCGCTCGGCCAGTGCCTGGTTCACACCGCGCCGCTGCAGATACTGCTGTACGCTCGGCACCCGCCCCAGCTGCGCGGCGAACACCGCCTGCGCCGCCTCCAGCGCAGGACGCACGCCCGCCACTCGCTCGGCCTTCGCCCGGCTCGCCGCGCTGCGCTCGGGCATGGCCATGCCGGCATCCTCGGCCAGCTTGCGCACCGCATCGATGAAATCGAGGCCCTCGACCTCGGTCAGCCAGCGGATCGGCCCGGCGTGGAATTCGCAGCCGAAGCAATGCGCGAAGCCCTTCTCATCATTCACCGTGAAGCTCGGCGTCTTCTCGTTATGAACCGGGCAGCACGCCTTCCATTCGCGCCCGTTGCGGGTCAGCTTGACCCGCGTCGAAACCAGCGCCGACATGGTGGTATGGGCCTCGACCTGGTCGAGGAACTGTTGCGCAATCACCTGATATTCTCCTCCGCACGCGGCAGCCCATCGCCCAGAACCGCGCGCATCCCTTCGATCTTCTGCAACGCTGCCTGCAGGTCAGCGCCCGACCCCTCGGACGCCAGTTCCTTCGCGTGGCGCGCCATCGCCTCGATCCGGTGTGCCTGCTTCCACACCTCGAGCCGCGACGGCAGGACTGGACCCGGCAGCGCACTCATCGCTCGCCCTCTGGCTCGCCGACCTCGTCGGTTCGCGCGCAGCCCTCCGATCGGTCGTCGGGCTCCACCCCGAACAGCCGCAGCAGCTCGGGATCGGCCCCTTCGGGCAAGCAGATGCGCTCCCGCCGGTTCACCGCGGGCAATCCTTCTCCAGCAGTGCCCGCGCTTCGGCAGCAGGGATCCCGTAATGATTGCGCAATCGCAGATATTCGTTGCGCAACTGCGGCGGGCAATCGGGCCAGATCGGCTTGCGCCCTGGCTTGCTGCCATTCCGGATCATCGATGCGCGCTGGCGACGGACCCGCTCCTCGATCGTGATACGCTCGCCCAGGTGCGACAAGCGGGCCGATACCGATCCCACTTCCAGGCCATATTTCGTCGCCAGCTGGCGTTGCGTCATTCCACTGCGAAAATCGGCAACCATGCGCCGGTCGCGCACCGCCGTCTCGCTCTGTGTCGGCGGTGTCGGTGCGCGGCGCTTGCCCAAGCGAAGCATCTTGCCGCTGACCGATGACTTCGTTCGACCGAGCACTTTACCGATCTGGCTCTGGCTATATCCGGCCGTCGCAAGTTCGCGCAGCCGTAAAACCTCCTGTGGCGACCAGTCTGTCATCACGCCGCCTCTTCGGAAAACTTGTCGGTCTGGTTTCCCCACGCGGTCCAGCCCGGCCGCTGATTTCGTGCGAAAAGCTCGAGGTACGGACCGTCGACCAGCTGCTCGATCCGCTCGTACTGGCAATCGGGCTTTCGGCTATGTTCACGGCGTGGTTCGATGATGGTCTGTCGCACGCCAGCATTCAGTCGCTTTGGCTTCCCTCTGGTGAACAACCAGCACGGTTCCACCTGTTTGCGTGTCCAGTAGCCGAACCCCATTCGGGGTTCTGGAATGTCGCCCGTGAATAGGTCGATCTGCTGAGCATCCACTAGGCGCTGCTTCAGCCAGTAGAAGGCATCGGTCTTGAAGGTGAAGCCCCACGCCTCGGCCAGCGCGATCGCTTCTGTGAGATGGCTCCCCACCACCCACATGAACAGCGCGCAGTCTTTCGCGGCTCGCTCCTCGACTGGAAGCGTAGCCATCTCGGCGAAGCTCATCGTGCGATAATGGTCTTCGGCGCACCGATGGGGTGTCATATTCTCACCACTGAAGGTGCGAAACGCCCATGGTGGATCGGCCAAGATGCAGCCAAATTGCCCGGCAGGAAGCTCGGCAACATCCATCAGTCCACCTCCGCCATCGTCCGTTGGTCACGGAACGGGTGCTCGCGGATGCAGGCAATCGGGCGCTCGCCCAACAACCCCTCGCCATCATGCAGCCCGCCGCGCAAATCGTCGATCGCCACCGACATCGCCCGCGCCGTGCTCGTCGCATGGCTTGCTTCGTCGGGATTGCGCGCGGCCACTGCCAGCGCATTGTCCCGCTTCCGCGCGCAATAGGCGATCACGTCGCACCGTTCGGACCGGCGCCCTACCGTCTCACCCAGCGCTTCGCCCTCGGCAAATCCGCAGCCGCCATGCGCGATCCGCTCGGCCATGCCCGCAGGCAGGCGCGGCAGAAGTCCCGATCCACTCATTCCACGTCCCCCGATGTCGATTGTCCGCAGCCTTTGCCCGCCACCAGCACGGTCACCACGCGCGGCGCGTTCCGCCCGCATCCGGTCGCCGCGATCCGGCCTTCAGCCTGCAGCCGCTCGAACAGATATTGTGCCCGGCGCCGCCCGCGCGGCCCGCGCCCCAGCCCGATCTCGATCGCCAGCTTGGCGTTGCTCGGACACGCCGCGCCGCGCACCGCGCAGCGCCGCAGGATTTGCAGCAGCGCCCGCATCTGGCTGCGCGTATCACCGCCGCCTGCGGTGGCAGTCTCACCGTCCTCAGGCTGCGAAGCGGCGGGCCGGGAAGTTCCTGTCGCAACGCGCCGCGCGCAGTAATCGAAGCAGTGCGCCCGCGTCGCACGGCGCTGGAACAGTTCGACCTGCCCAGCATCCGCCCACCGGCGCGCCAATTTGGCCGCTTCTTTCTCGCCCAACGCGGGCGATGTGGCATAGGTGATCGTGTCGCCCGGCGCGGCAACATCCAGCCAGCGCTGCATGTCCTGCGGGTCGGCATAGGTGCCCAGCGGCCCGATGCGGAACCCCGGCGGCGCTTCGTGCGAAAGGGCGGCAGAAGCGCTCATGCCTCGCCCGCCACCTCGAGGCGCGTCGGCGCGGCGCGCTTGCCCTGCATCGCGCGCACCTGCGCACGGCCCTGCACTGCCTTGTCGATCAGCTCGTCCAGTTCGCGCTCGATCTTCGCCAGCTCGGCATTATCCAGCTCGTCGTCGTCGGCTAGGCCTTCACGCAGCGCATCGGCCACGTCGCCCACTTCCTTGACCAGCTCGACAACCTGCATCGGCAACCCCGAACTGTTGCCGAAGCCCTCGGGCAGGCGGATGAAAACCCCGCCCGCCTGCCGCGCCAGCACTATCGTCACCAGTGGAGCGGCCGCGCGCCGCTCCATCGCCGCGATGTGACGCAGGTTGAAGAAATTGCTCTCGTCGTTGGAGCTGCAGCAGCGGTGCGCTTGCGATTTGTGCAGGCTCACCACTTCGGGGGCGAGCTCGTATTTACCCACCGCATCGTCGAACAGGTCGGCGCTGGCGGCCTTCAGCTCGCGCTCGCGGTTCGAGAGACCGCTCATGCGTCACCTCGTCGCGCTTGGGCCTTGTCGCCTGGCGCGCTAAACGCATGGGAACAGGAGGGGCGTTTGCCATGGAAATCATCGAATTTAGTCACGACGGGGCGCTTGAGGTCGGACGAGGCTTCGACGACGACGGGGTCGAGTACATTTGCCTCAAGTTCGACGAAGCCGACCGACGCCGCGAACTTCGCCTTTATTATCGGGTCGAACACTTCGTAGCCGTGGCCGACCACCTTCGCTCCATTGCCGACGAACTGGTCGCCGGCGCCGCTCGCGAAAACGAATAGCTGGCAAAGCGTGATCGGTGGCTTCGCGCCCATCCTTTCCAGCACACTCATGCCGCCTTCTCCCCGCGGGAAATCGCGGCGACCTTTCCCGCTGACAGGGCGGCATCCTGGGGCGAAACCCCTACGACATGAGCCAAAGCCTTCGCCTCATCCGCCACCACGCCGTCGGGCCAGTTCGCCGGATCGGCGAGAAATTCGGCAAAGCGGGTAAGTGTCGCAGTCGTCGTGGATGCGCCGGGATTGTTTTCGAGCCTGGTGAAGAAGCCACCGTCGTTGATCGCGAGCCTGCCGAGACGGCCCGGCTTGGCTTTATTTGCAGAACACCAGGCTGCGCTAGCCTGGCGCAACCGATCGTCGAGCGACATAGGGTGAGGAGCTTGCATGTCGCGCCTTATCGTGGATATTTCCATGTCCCGTCAAGTTGAAATTTCCACAATTCCATCCCCGGCCTCGCTGTGGGAATATCCACATATGGCCGAACCCACCGAAAACCCGCTCAAGGCGCGCATCCGCGAACGCCTCGATGCGACCGGAAAGTCGATGCACGCAGTGTCCAAGGCAATTGGGGCGAATGCCGGATACGTTCGCGACCTCCTGGATCCGGCCAAGAACACCATGCCCACGGTCGACAAGCTCGGCGCGATCGCGCGTGAGCTCGATACTTCGGTCGAATTCCTGCTTGGCAGCGCCCAGTCGCCGGCGCCCGTCCTCAGCGATGTAAGTCTGTCTGAAAATCATATCGAATGGCGCGGCCCCGATCGCGCAGAACCCGGCATCCCGTTGGTAGGGACCGGCGACTGCGCCGATCTCGAAGTCTGCGCCGAAAGTGGAGAGATGATCCAAGTTGAGAGATCGAGCTTCGATCCCGAACACCATGTGCGTATGCTGGCACGCCCGCCCGCCCTGCGCGGCCAGGTAGACCTCTACGCAATCTACTTCCACGGCGAAAGCATGGAGCCGCGTTTCGAACCAGGCGAGGTCGGCATCGTCGACCCGCGGCGCCCGGTCCGCAACGGGGACTATGTGCTGGTCCAGCTAAATGGCGGCGACAGCGACGATGTGGTCAGCGTTCTGGCCAAGCGACTGGTCCGCCAGAACGCATCGGAGATCGTTCTCGAGCAGTTCAACCCGGCGGTCACCTTCAGCGTTCCGAAGCACAAGGTGACACGCGTGCACCGCATCCTGCAGCAAACGGAATTGCTGTTCGGTTAGCTGCAAAGCGGCTCCGGAATGGCTCGCGATACGCATCCTACCTAGCTCGGATCGCCACCTGGCTTGAGCTTACTCCGCAGCGTTAACCATCCGACGCCGACCGCGATAAGCGTCGCGATCACTCCTAAGATCTCTTCCTTGAATCCTTCCCAAAGCGCACTGATTTTCTGCTTCAGCGTAGAGTTGACCGTGATCTCTTGATCCCAAGTCTCGATTGGGTCGCTGTGTCGCCCGTCAACGGTTGTCGCTACATTGTAAAGTTTTAAGGTCAGGACGAACTTCGCGGTAGTCGTCGGCGTTACCCACCATTCGAAAGTTGTGTCGCGGTCGGACCGAAGCGTCGCTTCCATTGAACCGATCGGCTGTAGCTCAACTGACTTACGTGAGCTCGTCAAACTGGCTTCCACACGTTCGGTCAATAAAGCCTCGTCGCCGCGCAGCGTTCCGGGCAACCCCATGGTTCTGCGCATTAATTGAGCGCGCGTCCCACTGCCAATCTTCAGCGTTAGCCTGGTCGGCTGCTCTAGCGGCATTGACCGAGTTTCATTGTAGACGATGGGTCGAAGCGCCGTGCGACTAAGTGCAACATCTCCGCGCCGCGACCATGTTGTCTCCTCACTCCCTGAATTTCCTATGAGCGGATCCTCGGCGCTTATTTTAGAGACGTCATCTCCGGCGAGATAAATCACAGCGAACAAAGCGATCAGAGCAATCAGCACATTGCCCCTAATCGTGATTTCACTCTTCTTGCCCTTGCGATCCTCAGCCATTCTAGTGCCCGCCCATCAGCCTCAGGAAACTATCGCATCAAACCTGCCGTGCGAAGTGACTGCGCACAATGGCAATGGAAATTTCCACGCATTTCGTTGACAATGGATTTATCCATGGATATTTCCGGCGCATCGCAACGGAGATTGCCATGCTGGCCGAAATCACAGAATTTCCCCACGCCGGATCCAAAGCTTTCTTGGGCGGCACCGCCGATCCGGTCACCATCATGCGTCGCAACGCCGATGGCACCGCACTCGTCCGCGTAGACCCACGCCCCCACCATCCCCGCAACCGCGACGCCAGCGGCAACCGGACGGTCGAACTCGACCAGCTCCATAAAACCGAACGCGCCGCCTTCGAAGCTTCCATGAAGCCGGGGCGCCGGAAGCCGCGCAAGTGACCGCCCTCGCCAACCTCGCCCTCGCTGAGCTGCATCAGCGCAAGGCATCGGTCGATTCCGCTGTCGTCGCGGGCTTCTATCCGCGCGAGAAGGGCGAGCGCCTGCTTCGATGCTGGTTATCGATCGCACTCGCCGCCGGCGCCGAACCGGGCGATTGCAGCGCGCTGCAGGGCATGTGGGCGGAAGAGATCGGTCTCGACGCCAGGCACGCTCGCATCGTCTTGCTCGACGAAGGCCCCGCGCGATCCGAATGGCTCGCCGAACTGGCCCGCGCCCGCGATGCTGCCGGCGCCAAGGCCCGCAGCCACCCCACCGACATGCAGCTGTCCGTGCGCCATCACGCGCTCGACAGCCTC
>MDSZ01081954.1_pt1 | contig 10405 bp, 3 predicted proteins | sample 811201 | NCBI WGS metagenome assembly MDSZ01 (sample SAMN05326647, study PRJNA326480) | marine metagenome | isolation source: seawater | place: Indian Ocean: North | collected 2010
CCGCCGCCCTATAGTTTTGGAACAGATCTGGAGCAAGCAAATCGCAACAATACTGTCATAGGTATACTCGCATCAATTACTTACGAAACTAGAAGGCTTATAGATTTGGGAGTCTTAAGTAGTTTGGGACTTAACGAGTGGAATCCGCAAATAAGAGAACAGACTATGGCAAACATAGCAGCCTTAGATGAAATTATAGCACGAGGGGAATAAGATGTCAAACAAGCTTCAAGGATATTCAGTTTCACTACCATTAATATACGACAAGCAGGATGGACCATATCGTCTCAATAAAACACTTAAGGATGTGGTGAGACAAAATTTAAAAAACTTAATTCTAACAGATCCTGGCGAAAGGATAATGGTTCCTAATTTTGGTGCCGGAATCAGAAGACTGTTGTTCGAGCCAATGAATTCAGTTGTTAGGGGTAAAGTGACTAGTAGAATTATAAGTCAAGTATCGGAGTACATGGGCTTTGTGCAAATATCAGATATAATAGTTCTTACGTCAGAAAATGACCCAGATTTAGGGCCTAACACTGTTAGGTTGGTAGTAAAATATAATCTGGGTAACGTTAACGATAGTGATACTCTGATAATAACTCAGAATCAATACTAATTACTCAAACATATATACGAGGTTAGTCGATGCCAAAACGACCAATAAACTATACCAATAGGGATTTTGACTCAATAAAGAGATCCTTGGTTAACTACGCAAGACGTTATTATGCAAACACATACCAAGATTTTAACGAGGCGTCTTTTGGTGCTATGATGGTTGATTTAGTCTCTTACCTTGGAGACCAGTTGTCTTTTTATGCAGACTACCAGGCAAACGAGGTGTTTTTAGATACAGCAATCGAGACCGCTAATGTAGAAAGAATTGCAAAACAAATGGGGTTTAAAAGGCCTGGCTCGCCACAATCGGTTGGAGTTTGCGACTTTTTTATCTCTGTGCCGGCTTCAACCACTAGTGGTGGACCTGATTCAAACTACCTACCAATTTTGAAAGAGGGGTCCTTGGTGAAATCAGATAGCGGCGCAGTTTTTACTTTAACAAGGGACGTTGATTTTACTTTGGCTAATAATGAGGTTACAGTTTCTCGTGTAGATTCAGATACAGGTGTTCCAACATTTTTTGCCATAAAAGCTTCTGGACCTGTTGTCTCGGGCAGATTATATGAAGAGGAGGTAGAGGTTGGAGATTATCAAAGATTCTTAAGAGTGCCAATGAAGGGTGAACTTGTAACAGAAATACTTTCAGTAATAGACTCTCAAGGAAAAGAATATTTTCAAGTTGATTACTTAACTCAAGATGTAGTTGTTTCTAGGCAAGCAAACAGAGGGTCAAATCGTGATATAGTTCCATTTATTATTAAAACAAAACCTTGCCCAAGAAGATTTGTTCTAGAATACAGTTCTGAGGGCACCGCATTTCTTCAATTTGGGTATGGGTCTGAGGACAATTTGACTGAAGATTTAATCGCTGATCCTGCCGATGTAGTTTTAGATATGAACGCTAGAAAATATATAAGCGATAGAACTTTTGATCCGTCAAATTTAATAAAAACAGATAAATTTGGTGTCGTGCCTCAAGACACAACTTTAACCATTACTTATCGTGGAAACTCCTCTACGGTAATAAATGCAGCCGCTAGCACAGTTAACTCAATAAGTAACATTAACTTAAGTTTTGAGAATAGATCATCTCTTAATGATAGTGTTGTAACAGATATTATAAACACAATAGAGGTTACAAATCCTGAGCCAATCTTGGGAGATACCTCGGGATTAAGTTTACAGGAATTTAAAACAAGAGCTTACGCTAATTTTGCCACACAAAATAGGGCAGTAACAAGACAAGATTATATAAGTTTAGCGTATAGGATGCCAAGTGAATTTGGAAGAGTAAAAAGAGTTGGCATTGAACAAGATCCTAGATCCTCAAGAAGAAACTTGAATATGTATATTCTAAGTGAGGCTATTAACGGCGGACTTACAACGGCTCCATCAACCTTAAAAAACAATCTGAAGACTTGGCTTGGAAGGTATAAAATGATCAATGACTCTGTTGATATTTTAGATGGCAAAGTAATTAATTTTGGTATAGAGTTTGAGGTCATAGCTGAAGTTGGGCAGAACAAATTTGCTATTCTAGAAAGGTGTATAGAGAGATTGGGAGCAAAATACTTAAACGTTGAACTAGAAATGGGCGAGCCAGTTTACATCTCTGATATTTATAAGGTTCTTAATAGAGTTCCTGGGGTTGTTGACACTACTATAGTGAAGTTGGTTAATAAAACCGGCGGCTCATACAGTACATACAGATATGAAATAGAGAAAAATTTATCTAATGATGGTAGAATGTTGTTGATTCCAACTGATTCGGTAGCAGAAGTTCTTTTTCCTTCTCTAGATCTTACGGGAGTTGTCAAGTAATGGGAATTAAAAGATACTACGCTGATCAAGATAATACTATCACAAACGCTTTCGAAGCCAATTTAACAACCAGGGGAACTGGTTCAAATATGGGCGCATCTGATATTCTTGAGGCGTTTGTTATCCATGGCCAAACAACTGCATCAATCAGCGAGACCAGTGCAGAGCAAGCCAGAATACTTATCCAATTTCCGATTAACAGCATTGTATCTGATATCGCCTCGGGAGAAATTCCATCTTCTAGCGTCGTATATCAGTTAAAGATGTTTGACGCTCCACACGGGGATTCTGTTCCATATGAGTACTCTTTAAAAGTAGCCATGGTCAGTAAGTCTTGGACCGAGGGTCGTGGGCTTGATATGAACGAATATACAGATTTTGGTGTCTGTAATTGGATTTCTAGCTCACAAGGAATAGCTTGGGAGAATCAAGGTGGGGATTTTTATAATAGTAGCAGTTATTCCTCAAGCTTTCATTTTTCAGGTGGATTAGAGGATCTTGATTTGGATGTTACCTTTGCCGTTGATCGCTGGCGAACGGATGGTATTGGCACGTCGTCTAATTATGGCTTCTTGTTAAAGCACGAAGACCCAGTTATATCAGGTAGCTCTGGATCATTTTTCACTAAGAAATTTTTTGGTAGAACAAGTGAATACTTTCTTAAAAGGCCTTACATTGAGGCTAGGTGGGATTCTTCAAGGAAGGATACAAGAGGGAATAGTTTTATTTCTAGTGCGTTGGCACCAGCCGCAGACAATTTAAACACGTTGTACTTATATAATAGAATTCGAGGTCAATTAAAAGACATACCAAGCCTAGCAGGAGACGAACAAAAAATATATGTTAGTTTCTATAGTAGCAGCAACGATGGTCTGCCAGAAGGGCACAGGCTTCATGTTTTAGATTCTGCCGGACTCGTCCAGCAAGAGATAACTGGTGGTATTGTTGTCGAGGGCGGGGTGGCTCAAACAGGTATTTATAGTTGCTCATTTGCTATAACAAGTTCATTGGACACAGTTCACGATGTGTGGCACTCGGGCAGCACAGAATATTTTACTGGTTCTTTTGATCTTCTAGGTTTGACTGCTAGTTTTGTAGAGCAAGAAGTTCAACATATTAGCGATATTACAAATTTTAAAAAGTCTTACGTCAAGGGTCAAAAACCTGTCTTTAGGGTTTATGCTAGAGAGAAAAACTGGAACCCAAACATATATGATGTAGCAGTGTCTGAACCGCCATCACAAATAATTGAAGATGCTTACTGGAGATTGTTCCGTTTAGTGGACAATCTAGAGGTTGTGCCTTATGGCACCGGCTCTCAAAAAGAAACTCGTATGTCTTACGATGTAAGCGGAAATTACTTTGATTTGGACACAGATATTTTGGATGCAGGGTTTGCTTACGGACTTCAGTTTACATATCACTTGAACGGGGTGTATGTCGAGCAGCCAGAGGTATTTAAGTTTAAGATTGAAGAAGAGCCTGTATGAGTATAAAAAAATTATTTGATCAAAACAAGCAGGCAGTAACTGTTAGTAAGTATCTTAAAAGTAGTGCCCCTGGTGCATTAAGTGGAGGTATAGAGTCTGAGGCTCATCTTAGTGAGTCTATCAGGCGAAACGAAGAGTTTGTACCAAACTTAGATTACGGTGACCCAGCCGCATTTGCAAAGTACGGGTCTGCTGAGAAATACTATGAAAATGCTTTTAATTATGTTCTTCAAAATTATCCTTATGATGGATCAGGGTATGAAAAGACAAAGTTCTACAACGACTTAAACCCACTAGAAAAGTACATTTTCAACGAAAGGTACCCAAAAAGCACAGGGTTTGTAAATATTGGAACAAACTATGGCACAGCAACATCAGCTTCTCACCACTATTTTTCTTCATCCAAGACAGAATATATTCAAGTAAAAGGTGGGCCTCACTCTGGAACTATCTTCTCTACAAATTTTAGGCAAAATAACTTAGAGTTTGGCGGTCCAAGTGGTTCAACTGTAGAGTTTTTCTTATCTAAATCGGCAATTCCTGGCGGCGGAGAGGTAGTCACCACTCAGTCTCCAAGGCAAGTTATCTTCGATTTGTGGAATGGAGTTACCACAGGATCTGTTGAAGATGATGAGACTAATGGCTGTTATGGTAATCTAAGAATAGAACTATCAAAAAGTTTAGAGGACAGATTCTTAGTAACAATGATGTCGGGGACCACCGGATATGTTACACAATCTGTCCCAACCACTGGAGGTGTGGGAAACTATATTACAGGCAGTGGGTTTAATCACTTTGCTTTTGTGTTTAATACCTCGGGTTCAGCACCCAGTATAGATTTTTATATTAATGGTGTTTGTCATGAAACAAATATAACCGCTAGCGGTCACCAGTCTGGTAGAATTAGTCTTGTTACTGGATCTCTTATTGGAAATATAGGTGCGCTAAGAGTCGCACCATCTGGTGTTTCAGATTCTAACTCACTCGAAGGGAGTGGTAAGTTGTCCGGGGCCTTGGATGAATTTAGATTCTGGAGAGCGGCAAGATCCGGCGAAAATGTGGGAAGACATTGGTTTAGCCATGTAAACGGTGGCTCTAATGTAGAGGATGCCAACGTTGGCCTAGGTGTTTACTATAAATTTAATGAAGGCGTATCAGGGACGGGCAGTGTTGATAATTTAGTTCTTGACTATTCAGGAAGAATTTCTAATGGCAATTGGACTGGGTATGAGGCTGGTGCAAGAGATACAGGCTCGGCGATAACATTACAGGCATTAACACAATCAATAAAATCTAGAACCGAACCAGAAGATATAATAGTCATACCATCTGCATCTGTTTTAACATTTCGAAGAGATGAATTAAAGCAGATAGGCGAAGAACATGACAGAAGAAATACGGCAAACATTCTTAACACTTTTCCAGATTGGATTGTGGATGAGGACGACGATGGAGAACTCCGAAGTATAACACAGATAATTTCAAACTATTTTGACACTCTGCATGCTCAGTTAGACTCACTAACAAAACTAAAAGAACCTTATTATATTAGCGGCAGCGCAACAGGCAGCATTAATGAATTTCCACACAACGATAGGCTTATAGATAATTTGGGAATCGCTGCGCCAGAATTATTCCAAAACGCTAGTACTTTGGCTCAGTTTTTACAGAGAGATGAAACAATAACGTTTGAAAAAAATATTGCATCCATCAAAGACTCAATCTATAAAAACATATACAATAATCTGGTTCACATTTTTAAATCTAAGGGTAACGAAAAATCATTTAGAAACTTGATTAGATGTTTTGGTATAGACGAGGATATATTAAGCTTAAACATATATGCTGATAACGCAGAATATAAACTAGAGACAAATTATAGGGCAGATACTAGTAACAAAAGGTACGCAGATTTTACTGGCTTGACAGACCAAAGCTCCTCTGCTGCTACAATATATCAATATCCTAACCCTGATTTACCTGAAAGTTATGGTTTTATAAGTGGCACTAGTGGTAGCACTAGTTTAATTGATTTTGGCTTCACTGCCCAGTGTGAATTTATATTTCCAAATAAAGATGAAGTTGACACAATTGATTATGGTGTGCCTCAAGTAGTAACATCTTCTCTTTTTGGTTGGCATACTCCCTCCAATACGAACTTAAGATCTACAGACACAACTGCTCACAAGTCACCTTTTAATGCTGGTCTTCATGTTGTTGCGATTAAATCAGCTTCTTTGTTGCCCGAAGTCACATCGCCTGATCATAAAATTAAAGATGTGTTCTTTAAGGTTTTAGACAGTCAAGGTAGTGTTATTTTAACATCTTCTGTTTTTCGTAACGCATACGAGAATCAAAAGTGGAATGTTGCCCTTTCTGTGCATCCAAAAAAATTCCCTTTCGCACAAAATTCAAGCTCTAATGCAAATATTCAAGATGGTTATGATTTAGATTTTTACGCCGTAAATTATGACGCTGGAGCTAAGGTAGAAAGTTTTTATAAGACAGCATCTTTAGAGTACAAGTCGGGATCAGACATAATATCAGCACCTAAAAGGTATTACATCGGCGCACACCGAACGAATTTTACAGGTACGATTTTAACTTCTAGTGACGTAAATGCTTCAAGTTTCCGTTATTGGACGGATGTTCTGCCCACTGGGACTATTGATATGCACGCTCGAAGTGCGGATAATTACGGCAGGTTCAGTTCTGGACGAAACGCCTACGAGCCAACAAAAGAACTTACACCAGGGATTTACATCCCGCAGATTGAAACTTTGGCGGTTCATTGGGATTTTGCAGATGTAACAGGGAGCGACGCATCTGGAAGATTTAATATTAATGATTTTTCTTCGGGATCTCTTGAGGGGTCTTTTGCTTCAGCGGTGGATGCAATTGACATAGCAGGATATCAGGCTGCCGGTGACCCTGGGAGTAAATTTAATGTAACAATACCTGAAACAGCCGGTGGTTCTGGGCAACAGATAACAGTTAAGTTTGATATTACCGCTAGATCATATGGTGATGGTACAGATGTTGCCGCCACGGCTGTTAACGCAATTGACACAAGCGGCTTAATTGCTTCTGCGGCCGACAGTAGGTTTAGATTAACAATCCCAACTGCTGCTGGGGGATCAAACACTCAAATTACATTTAAGCTTGATAGCACGTTTGCAGGAACTTCAGGTGCTAATGCAACAGCGACAAACGCAATTGATATGGATGGGTATCAAGCAGGTGCTGACCCTTCGACTAAGTTTAGTATTAACCTTCCAACCTCGGCGGGGGGAGGACAAACTAAAGCGACAGCGATAGACGCAATTGACATGGATGGGTATCAAGCTGCTGGCGACCCTGGGTCTAAAATTAATGTAACCATCCCTACTTCTGCTGGAGGATCAAACACTCAAATTACTATTAAATTTGATATATCCTCAGCAAGCTCTCCGTCCAGCGCAGGTTCGGATCACATTACTATCGGCACAGCGGGATCAGATGATGTTAGCAATGCTGCCCTTGTTATAAAAGCAATAAACGGGACAACAGATAGTCGAATCACTTATGGTAACGCATCTGGAGATGGATCTGCTGGCACTGGTATCCAGGGAATCACTGCCTCTGCTGGCACTACAAACAAAAAGGTTACACTTACAATTGATAATGCTGGTACCGCTGGAAATATAAGTAATGCCATAGCTCTTGGCGGAGGCACTGTTAGTCTTGTTGATGTAACAGATTTTACTAACGGCGGAGTTACTCAGATCACCATTAAGTTTGACATATCCTCAACAGGCTCTCCTACTAGTGCAGGGGCTAATCACATCACCATTGGCACAGCAGGTTCTGATGATGCTGCCAATGCCGCTCTTGTCATAAAGGCTGTAAATGGAACAACAGATAGTAGAATTACTTATGGTAATGGTTCTGGGCATGGGTCTTCTGGTACAGGTATAGATGGTGTCACAGCTTCTGCTGGCACCACAACCAAAGAAGTTACGTTCACAGTTGATCAAGTTGGTACGGCTGGGAACGTTAGTAGCGCCATATCCCAGGGTGCCGGAACTGTCACTATTGTTGACGTAGCAGATTTTACTAACGGCGGGAATACCACCCCAGCTAGTTCTGACGAAAATAACATTATTATTGGTACAGCAGGGTCGTTTACTGATGCCTCCACTGCTGCTCTTGTCATAAAGGGTATAAATGGCACAACGGACAGCAGGATTTCATACGTTAACACCTCGGGAGACGGCTCCTCTGGTACGGGCGTCCAGGGCATTACCGCAGCAGCAGGAGGCACAAGCACCAAGGTGACCCTTACAAATTCTACTAAGGGAACTGATGGTAATATCACCAGCGCTATAGATCACATAGACGGAACTGTAAACGTAGTGGACGTGACAGATTTTACTGGTGGACTTAATACTACACCAACGAGCGCTGGTGCTAATAATTTAACTATTGGTACGGCCGGATCTGACGATGCAACCAATGCTGCTCTTGTCGTAAAAGCGATAAATGGCTTGACAGACGATAGTGATAGAATTACTTTTGGTAACGAGTCTGGTGATGGGTCATCCGGTGTTGGTATCCAAGGCATCACTGCAAAAGAGGGAAGTACAAACAAAAAAATAACATTAACAAACGACAGGCCTGGTTTTGATGGTAATGCGGCAAGTGCTATAGCTCTTGGCGGAGGTACTGTTAGTCTTGTTGACGTAACAGATTTTACAGGGGGAGCCTGGAATCGTGGCGGAATTTATAATGAGTCCCCTGTTTTTATTAACCAGGCACAATATACAGGTCGAGGTGACTTTTTCCCACCGTCGTCTAAGCCGATAAGAAAAGAGCTTATTTATACAGATAAGATGGAGCTTCCAGAGTATGCAGTAAGTAGCGACATGGTGCAAGTTAAAAGCATTGATGACGAAGCATATGCCCCGCTAATGCGTCCAGAGAAACTTTTCTATGCAGTAGAGAAAAGTATGTATAGAAGTATATCAGAAAGGATGTTGCAACTTTTTGCCTCTACGGAAGAACTTAACAATATAATCGGTGATCCTGTCAATAGGTATCGACCAAACTATAAGGCGATGGAAAAGATCCGCCAGATATTTTTTGATAAAGTAGGAAACACTCCTGACTTGCAAAAATATGTTAACTACTATCAGTGGATTGATTCGTCAATAGGTGATATGATAATGCAACTTTTCCCGGCAACTGCTAAGGTTGCACCCGGTGTTAGGACAATGATCGAGAGTCACTTGCTTGAAAGGTCAAAATATAACTATACCTTTATGGGTAACAGGAAAAAATCTTTTAGACAATCCAAGGTTGGCGGCGGCGAAGCCGACATAATCGCCAACGCAACACCACCTGATGGACGTGATCCAGATTCAGATTTTGGTCGCCGTCAGGAAAATGGTCAGGCGCAACTATCTAATGATCCTAGATTAAACAATCAAAATCATGAGGGTACTAATGAGCAGCCTGTAGGTTATCAAAACGCTCACGCCCCTCCTCCAAACTCTCCGCTGCCAGAGAACGAAAACGTATTTTGGTGGATGACCAGAGCCGAAAGAACTACACCCCCGATCTCTCAGTCAGACCCAGGTGTGATGGCATCTAGAGAGGCCATATTTAGACAAGCCCAAACTTTTTATCTGTCTAATAGACTCGTAAGGATTAGTGGACTTGTTCCACAGTCCAGCCGCCCAACAAACAACGGAATAGGCAATCCAAAACCAACAGTTACTGAGGTTGGAAACGCAAACGTAAAATTTGGAGCGATTGAGGCTGAGCAAGATACCAACGATGAATTTATACCAAACCTTAAGATAACCAAACAACTAAGCGCTTCGGTTGATGGTAGAGACCTGCCAGCAAAATTGGTCGTCCCATTTACTCCTGTAAGCTCTACTGTAAATTCGGGCTATCAAAAAGCCCTCCAAGATGCAGGGCTAACTAATATTGATTTAACTAATCTACATGTTAAACCACAAGCTGCCCAGTCTCCATTTACAAGCCAACATGTCGGCGGACAACAGGCAAGGTCTGCTCCTGTTGGGGCTCAGCTTAATCAATCTAAAAATGTTCGCAAAGAGTCATTTAAGTTAGAAATTGCAGATGCTGCTGGAACTTTTTCAACGACAGACGGCACAGAAACACCCTCCGGAAAATATAAGAGAGGAACCGGTGCGTCAAGTCCGGTAAACATTTCTAACATACAAACTTCAACGGGCACTATATCTCCAGAAGGTGGAGTTAGTGTCATAGGCAACTACACAAACACTTACGAGATAGTGAATATTTCCAACCGTAGAGAAACAAATATAGATTTTGCTTTTAATCACGAGTCCTATTTTACAGGGTCTCTTATCAGCGGAACAATGCCTACGGCGTTTGTTACGTCTGTCCCCAGAAGAAACGAGGGGCAAACAGGGTCTTTGGATTACACAGCACCCCGGCAG
>MDSZ01121168.1_pt1 | contig 10404 bp, 1 predicted proteins | sample 811201 | NCBI WGS metagenome assembly MDSZ01 (sample SAMN05326647, study PRJNA326480) | marine metagenome | isolation source: seawater | place: Indian Ocean: North | collected 2010
CACAAGACCTAATACACTTCACCGCAAAAGATTCTTATTGCATTGTCAATCCAGAATCTCTACCACAGCATCCCCTTAATACGTATAAATCCCGTATCCGAAATAGAGCAAAAATTGATACATCAGATATGCCGCATGTAGTAATTCCGACAAAAGAGACCTTCGCAGCAACTACGACAGCATCGCCAAAAAGACGATACAACAAGAAGCGGCACATTGGTTGCCATCTAAAGGCCATTCCTAAGTCGACATTGAGCCATCGGGTAAACACCAAGTCGAAATTACGGCATCAGGAAAATACCAATCGTCCGAAACCACTTGTGCAAGATAGCATGCAAAAGTCCCCCGCAGCGAAAAATAAAAGCAAACGATTATTGTTGGTAGAGGAGCGGAGAGACACTAACGATCGGATAGACACTAACAATCTGGAATATAGTTACAGTGATCGCTCTGAAGTTATTAACACAATATCAACTCAAGAAGCAATAAATGGAGAACCAAAAGAGAGAAGAAACGAAAACGCTACTGTTCCCAACACGATTCCACAACAGCTAATTAGTTTAGACGAAGCTTTCGAGCCCCCACCAAAATATAAAAGCTTTCAAAATAGAGAGCACATTGATAACATGAAATCACGTTCTAGAGCCTCAAGAAATACATCAAGCACCATGAAATTGCGCAAATCATCGCGGGCAAACAGTAACGCAAGTCAGGTTAACCCATGGACACCCATGGACACGTCCGCTCAAATGTATCCTGAAGATGACTTGTCGACAATGCTACAAATTGCGTCCAACTGACATTGAAGCAAGCGAAAAATCCAAGAGGAGGAAGAAGAAGGCAACCAACTCGTTTTAAGTAATATATTAGTATACATATACATATAGTGATAAAGTTTGAATTTGAAACAAGAAGTAGTAGTATTATTAGACGTATATCATTGTTACGTGTATAAAAACCTACTAATTTTAAATTCAATACAGAGTAGTGCTAGTTTACATCACAACAAAACCAACAAACAATAAAATATTACTGTTAGCACTAGTCTTCTTCTATCTAGTAATTATCATTAGTAATAATAATATACCTGTAATTCAAAAAAAAATAATCTCTCATCTCCTCCTCATCATCATCTTCTCCTCATCATTTATTAAAATTATCATCTCATCAAAAAAACTTCTTCACGACGCTCAAACTTTAACTTGCAAGCAACAGCACATGTTACGTAACTAGGGAGTACTGAATGGCATTGGCAAGCGAATTTAAGAAGTGATAAAAATTTGCGATCCTTTTACCAGAGAATGAAAAAGCTTCGACCAGCTTCCTCAACCCTGGGCGCCCGCAAGCCAAATACTCTTGGAACAGAAGCCAGAATTGGAATTTCCACTGCAAGCTTTGTTAAGGATGTTTATGGTGAAGATCACAATATACTGCCCGTGACTAGGGGTTTAGCAAACAGACGACGCCCACGGTCAGGGCCATTGCGTGGAACATTATTAGATCCACATCATACTCGATCATCTTCCTCGAAGATGGCCACTAATAAAAGGAGTAAAACTCGACCGCTGACTGGAAAGGCCGATACTGGCGAGCCCGATAAGACTAATGCCACGACCCTCTCGTTGAAAAAGAAAAGTTTACGTGGCCACTTGTACCCCAGAGAAATGTTGAACCCAGTAGATGATGTTGTAGATAGCGGAATACATGGCAGTAGGCGGGGTTTTAATCAAGCTTTACTACGGGATGGGATGTGGCGAGAGCTGGAGCCACTGGTGGCTTTGAAAGTTTTACGCGGCGACTCGTTTGAGGAATATGAAGATAAGTTCATACAGCTGCACGAAAAGGCATGCAACGTGAAGGGTGAAGATGGAATAACTTCTAAGATAGTGGTAGGTTTTACAAGTAAATGTTTGATTGAGTCGCTTAATTTTTATACAGGGGCGCCATTTTATGTACAAAGTATCGAATTCCGAATTTCAAATGAGAAGTCGCAAATGATTGACGTGGATTCATCAAAACTGTATTTGCCGAATGCTGCCGGAGTGACTAAAGTCTTTGCACCAGGTATGGCAAAGCAGATAATTGTCCATATATTTCGCAAAGGGTTTGCAAAACAAAAATTAATTGGCGCACAAGTGGCTGGGGAGCAGCTGGACAATAATGAGCACGTAGCTGACTGCGAAAAAATCGCTCCTGACAAGAACGCAAAGCCTATTGGAGAGAACACAGAACCTACCCCCAACATTCAAGATGATTTGACTAGCAACGACGGGGAGGACGATGCGATAAATACAAGTGGTGACAGCCCAGTCATAGCAAGAGTAGATATCGAGCCTGCTCCAACTGGTACTAAGAAGGTTGTGTTTGAAGGCGATATGGATGAACTAGCTGAAAGCGAGGAGGATGATGATGGAAGAGAAGTGTTCATTGATGAAGAAGATGCTTACGATTCGGAATATGGAGATCTAATTACGATGACTGTTGTTGGTTTTACAATTCATCGTGCACCACCTCCAGCAGCAGTTGTACCACTGTTAAACGTTTCCGAGGCACTAAGGAAACTCCAACGAATTGGAGAATCAGTCGAAGCAGATATGTTGTGTGGCTTGGCCCTTCTGCGTACAAGGCGCTTTGTTCAGGCTACAGAAATTTTCCGACGAGCAGAATTAAATCTGTTTGATAAAAATGCTGAAAATGCGCCGATTGAGACAAGGGCACGTCGTGCTGCCACATTTAGCTTATTGGCAGCAGATGGATTATCACATGTAAACCAGCTATACTTCAAGTTAATTGCTTTTCATCGTGCAACTGAATATTGTTTGATAAGTAACCATCATAGTGGAGCGGGCAATACCGTGGATGCTAATAAGGAGCTGAAAGAAACGTACACGGTGAAGTCTCATACAATGCCGCACTGCCCTCCAATACACCCAGCGACAGACGTGAAGACTGGTTTGTTATCGCTTCAGCCTCATATAACGAATCTATTGCTCTCGAGTCTAAACGACCGGATGCTTCCCGTCCGCGAAGCAGCTGCCCGCGGTCTTCAATTTATCTTGGATCATATCGGTTGCTCCGTTGGCGGCATGTTCTCATCAATTTTGCTTCATCTTGTACGTGTCTACCCAGTAGACGTTGATCAAAGGCAGCCAAAACATCTACAACGACATCTTCCGGAGGAAAGGGCAGTATTACTGCTTGAAACTTGTTATGGGATGCTTCCGTACTTTTCCCGGCGAATACTCTCTGAGGTTGTTGTTTCTGTACTCGAGCCACATTTAATTCGAATGGGTGACTTGTCGACCCTCAACTCGGCGTCAACAAGGCTGAGTATTATTCTGCTACGTATTTTGAAGTTGGTTATTGGGCGATTGAGGGGTGATATTCCTTTACGAAAAGGCTTAATTGTTGCGTTATTGACTTTATCTGAGCATGAAATATCGGTAGTATGCAGGTCCGCACGACGTTGCTGGGAAGCGGTGGCCGAAAACATAACATACGGTGTCTACAGGTCGCCAGAAGAAGCTGTTGAGATTCTCCAATGGTGTGCAGAAAAATTCTCTAACGTTAACCAAGCCCGCCCACGGTCTGCACGCCGGGGCTTTAGCACTTTGACTTTAAAAATGCAGGATACAATTTTATACTTAGCCAATGCAACTAGGGTTGTTGCAGACGCTGTAGGGTCACTGTCACAATCAAATCGACAGGGTACTAATGTCCCTGATGTCCTCATGAAGCTGATACCACTTTTGGTAACAAGGATACACAAACACTGCTTTTCACCCGAAATTGTTGCTGCATCATCATTTAACCAATCTGATGCTCTCAGTGCCTTTTCAGAGTTATGGCAGTGCTTGATAGCTGTTGCGCGCGCTATTCCTCGGGGTTTAGCTCCGTCACTCAATATGTTGGTATTACCATTTTTAAAATGGGCATATGCCCAGAGCAAGCTGCGCTCTCCATCGAGATCACTATTGGGGGTTATGCGAATTTTATTGCGAGAAGATGTGATCAGTATTGATGAAAATTTGGGCACTGTTCCAGACAATCTTGATCCAACCCCAAAGCGATTTGCTACGGATGAAGAGTTGTCGCATGCAACCTGTGCCAGTGTTACGATGGAATCTTTCTTGCGAAAATTTCTCGTCGTGTTCTGTAAATGGGTTCCGCACAGCGTTATGGACGACACTTTTCATGTTTTGAAAGCCTTTATAAGCCTGACGGCAAAAAGTTTAACGCCCGATATTGTGAAGATTATTTTGCGGGCATTGTTGGACCGTTATACAGTGCGAACGAAGTCATACATGAAGACAATCCGCTATTTTGTTGATGTTTTGACAGTTGGGGCTACTTTTAATGGATCTACAGAAAACGAAGAAGAAATCCCAAGCATAAGTGAGCTTATCCAAATGGAAAAACAACGTTTAGCAGATGTTGAGACGCAACAGCAATACCCAAACACTGCAAGTGTGGCTTCAAACATAGGAAGCGCTATGGAAGGAGCTTCTTCTTCAAATGTTGATTTGAATGCAAAATGTTTTGCATTCGTTGTTGGCTTCTGCACATCTATGTCAAACAACTATGACTCTAAACAAATAAACCTGGAAGGTTCAAAATACCATAAGAATTCTAAATCTCATGATTTTCGATCGTCCCTATTGCATGGGGACGAAACCGAAGAACGCCTTTCTTTTTTATTTCTCTGCCTGCTTGCACTTCGTGACAAATGTTCGGAAGAGCGACGAATTAGCTGCGTTCGCTGTTTGTGGGATGCCTTGACTAAAATATCCACATATTGCACAAGTTTGCTTGATCACCCCAGGGCTGAGGTACAGCATTTAGCTTTTCATATTATGGATTTAGTATCCGCGTCTCTCGTTCAGAACTCTCCTGATGTTGCATCAAGAATGAAACTAAGTCATTTTTTGTTTCTATTTTTGTTAAAAGCTCTAAATCAGAGTCAAGACGCACCTAGACCAGCTGCATTACGTTTACGCTGTGTATTCTTTGTGCACTCATTATTGTACCGATATATGCCTTTTATTGATAGTACAAACAATATTGAGGAATTGAAGTCGTTATCCATAATCGATGTTGCCAGAGATGAAATATTTGGTGATTCAAATTCTGAAAATACATTGTATGGGCCACTTCCAAAAGCATACAACGACCGTCGCTTTGCTTACGCTATAATATTATGGGAGCGCATTGCAGAAGCAGTGGGTAGCCCGTGGAAAAACTTACGTAGCGTTGCACTATGGGTTCTTGGGGAAATTGCTGAAGTTGTTGTTAGCTCGATTACGAGTACGAACAAGCAAGACGAAAACATACGATGGTACACGTCACACTTTTGTGGCGCTATCAGTAATGTATTGAAGTCGCTTCTGGACGATGATTGGGAATGTCGCCTGACAGTTGTCAGAATGCTGGCTTCGTGTATAAATCACAAAAACAAAAACATAATACCTGATTCTAAAATTAAGCATATGCTTTCTCTAACATGCACAGATTGGCATCCAGATGTCAAATCAGCATCAAATGATTTGATGAATTCTTTTAGGCCATATGATAAAGCTGACATCAAAACTAAAGACGAAAATGGAGAAACGCAAAATGAGAATAATCGCCTTGGGGCATCACCAGCTGCGCATTTCAAAGGTTTATGGGAAGATCACGAGCAGGCGTTTGCTGAACAGTTAGAAAGTTTGGAAGATTTCGTTAGAGGCGGTGGCAAGACGAAGTGGGGGAGTGTATTGACCCCACCAATATTGTCCAACAGACTTTTCGATTCTTCTGTCGCTGTTGTGCCAGCTCCTCCGGAACAAGCTTTTCTAGACAGCTTTTTAGCAAAAACAGACGGTCAATTTAGCGAAAACGAAGATGATATAGTAGACATAGATGGCGGTATTGTTGATGACGACGATGTGCCTGATGACGTTGAACTTGTGTCCTCCGATGTTGCAAAATCTCTGGATTCTTCTATTACCCGAAATTCTAACCCAGTAGTCACCCGAAGCAGCATTTCTATTCATGGCGTGCAAGAACGGGAGCCATCGCCTGTAGATAGCAGCGAGGAGGATGACGAGCATGAAGTGGAGCTTGAGGAAGAAGAAGAAGAAGAAGACGAACCGGGTGCTCACATTATGTCTCTTGGTAGAGATGTTGATGAAGAAGAAATATTAGACGATGATGCAGAGGGGCGCCAGATTATAATTGATAACGATGAAGACAGGTACGGGGACATTAGTGGCGAAGACTATTATTATAGTGAGGACAGCAACATTGTATATGAAGGTGAAGGTGAAGTAGCCGTGCATGCCGACAGAAGCGAATTTTATGATGACGAGAGGGTACCGTTTCCCTCGAAATCGCAACGACCGCGCTCCGCCCCTGCCACAGCCAAAAGGTTGACTAAGCATAAAAACGCCAACTTAAATGCGCATATAGAGCAATCATCAATCGATGGATTCGTTTTTGACGATGATTCCACAGCTTCCGACGAATTCTTTGGAGAGTCAGATGAAGATCATATACCTGTGCTGAGACAGCATGTCTACAAACAAAGGGAAAGTTTGCAAACGAATAGACAGCAACGGCCAACAGCAAGCTCCAGAACACAGAGGCGTTACTACAAAATGCGGGATAACGTAGATGGCAGTCATTACGCATTCATAGATGATGCTTACAATACAAAGCTGATGCGAGCCCCGAACAGTGGGGACCAAGACAAAGTGGTATTAGAAAATGGGGCAACGGTTGATAATAAATACTACCAATCGCAGCGTAATTATGCAGGGGATACTTGGGGCGAACAGGACCAGTTTACTTATACTGTAAATGGCGGCATGGATGACTTTATTCACAATGGCGTGGACACAAATAAGGTAAAATCACCACCATCCTCTGCAAGGCATATTTCTCGTCGTGAGTATAAAAGTGATGTTTATCCACCACGTGATGGTACTGTTTTTGATCTCACAGCTAATAGTTCGAGACCAAGGGTTTCTGCGAAAGATTTACGAAGTATGTTGAAAGATGCTTTGTGAAGAATTTGCAACTTGAAAAATACTTTCGGTGTATTAAATTGTATTTGTATAGTTATATTACAAGGTAATTATATATATTATGATAACAAAATTATAAGAGTTATAACACAACAAACAAGGTCACGGACCGCTCTCACACATAAAGGTCCTTCTTCTCGATTGTTCAGGCGTTGTCTTACGAAACGTCTTCAGTAATTGAAGGTGGTGATGGGGTATATATTTGAATTATCAAATTTTAGTTACTTCAGGCAACATTTAGAGCATTAAATTTCATTAGAGCTTTTACCCATGTTGCACGGTGCGCTTCGGAGTCTGTTCCAAAGTCCGCCAAAATATCTTTATCTTTGTTAGGGTTGGTGGAATCCAACGCACTCGCACTCAAATCAAGACCATCTCCTCCAAGATGTTTGAAACACTGAAAAGTATATCTACACTTTTTCTGAAACCATATTGGATTGATATCATTATCGACGGCCGCACGATGGGCCGACAAAATTGTTGGTGTTGAATATATCTCACTACAATTTATCTTATCATATACCTGTACATCGAAGTAGTCTAGATTTAATGTATCCGCTTGCAATTTAAAGATTCGCACCTTCCAGTTTTTGAACACTTTGGCACTAATGGCCTTCTTCATGAGGATACCTTCCAAAATAACTTTGTCTGTCAAAACGGTCTCCATCAGTGAGCTACGTCTCTTATGTTTTTTAAATTTATTTTTTCTTCTTTTTACTTCTATTGTTGATTTAAGAGCATGAATCCATTCTTTTTTTGATGATTCGTTTGGAGCTGACATAATCAACGGCGATTCTAATAAATTTGAATTTAGAGCAAACGCATGAGGATACTTTTGCCTCTCATTGTCAGAGAAAAAATCTGCGGATATAGTCTCTACGACTTCGGCTTCATACAAATCGATCGAACCTTTTTGTGACAAAACTATGTACGAAAGAACCGAACCATTGGTAAAAGTAGTGTACATAACATCCCAGCGGCCGTTTAAATCCGGTCTTTTTCTCATTAACCAGCCACCTTTGCCAATTTCAGTCAATGACTCGACCGTAATATCTCTAGGAATATACGGTTCCACCATTTCATGTTTCTTCGGCGATCCTACTTTACTCTGACCCCCAACCTTATTTTCCCATCCTTTTACACGAGCCATAACAGAAATTCCAGATTTAGGTGTTTGAGCAGTATGAACGTTTATGCGATTTTTCTGTCCATTAATTGTTTTCGAAAGTGGAGCAACTTGTTGCTTAGCTATAGCTGACTCCCCTTCTTTATAATCCCTCGCCATTTTCGCTTGCCGTTCTTGAAGTTGCAAATATCTATCCATTTGACTAAATGATGTGGAACCGTTGCTTTCTGCGCTGCGATTTAGGCCACGCAGACTATGCTTTTCTTCATTCAGCTTTTTCATATACGTATCCAGTTGGCTATAAGTTTCTTGTGCCGTTTTGGACAGCTTCAAATTTGGGTCAGAAGCAATATACCGTCCATCTTCTCGCCGCTTTCTATTTCGGCTTTCCTTAAGACTAGCAGCTGTCATTAACTGGGTCTCCCCGTATAACAAAAATTCCCCACTCGTCGACCAGAAGGCTTCAATTAAATTCATAGAGTTCTTTATAATTTCGCTTCCTGTTTCAGCTAAGTTACCGCTTTGATAGACTTTACCATTTATATAATGATCCACATTGCGTAAAATTCCCGCCCCTTGTCCTCGGCGCACCCAGCTAAGTGACCCAAGGTCTTTTTTTTGTAACGATCTCGTCTCTCTCGCCTTTTCTAAGACCATATGCCGTTTCCGTTCTTCCGCAGCTTTTGCGCGCAACGCAGCCATTTTTTTCGTATGTTTTTGATGGTTCGTTAACACTTTTTGTTGAGAAGGAAGAGTGGTGCTAGAGCCTTGGTCGCTTTCACTTCTGCGGGAGCCTTCTTGCTCCTCTATTTGCGATGTTTCTGTAACATCGAAATCCAAATTTACCGTCAAATTTGGAATGCTATTGATATCAAGTTCATTTGTTTGGGAATTATCCTTGTTTCGAGCGCCATCAACTTGCTGTTGTTTTATGTGTTCACGAAGGCGCTGCGTTTGGCCTCTTTTCAATCCATTGATCTCTTCCTTCAGTGCACTGTTCGTTGACAATAAATGTTTCAAAACGTAAGACCAGTTGACAACTTCCTCTTCTCGTTGCCGCTGTTCGACTAATTGTGAAGCTATCTGATCTTTCGCCTCGATCATTTGGTCGTTCCTTTGATTGATTAGCAAATATGTAGCTTCAATGTTTTCTTGCAAAATTTTTTGCATTTCTTCAAGACATCTTTCTACTGCATTAGAGCCCATAGCCTCATCGAAGGTTGGATAAGTATATATACGAATTAAATCATCGTGTGTGCAGTCTATATTCTGCGATGCAAACTGCATATACCTGCTCATTACCAATTTTGCCAGACCAGAATCATAATTTGGGAGCATTTTGGAAGTTAAGTCAGCATTTTCATTTGTAGAAAAGGTCAACATGCCATACCTGCTCTCCACTCGCGCAAATGCCTCATCGGCACCTATTGTCTTTAGATGCGGACCTAATGATTTCGAATTCCCTAACGGATCGTTTCCAGACATAGCATGAATTTCTTCTTTACGAAATATCTCTCGTTCGACTCTATCATGTTGTTCAGATTCCCATTTGTTTTTATTATTTAATTCTATTTGACAGAAAGCCGTCAATAATACTGATGTTTCGGTTGTAATATGCCTGATTGTATCATATACTGTGCGGACCAAATCTACACCGTATGTATTGACAGTACTTCTAGAATCATGACCATCGGGCTTCAATAAGTCAGAAGCATGTACAGCTTTAATGGTGTCACTATTACTAGCTTGTAGCGATTCGATTTTCAAGTTTAGCTCCTGTATAATCTGTTCATAATGGTCCTGCTGCGCAACTTCCCTTTCTTTCTGTAATTGAACCGCCCCTGCAAGTCTATTTTGTAGGATTGATACCATTTGGGCATAATCTACCTCTTCATTTACTACAGGTTTCGAGCGTAAACGCATACAACGGGATGCAAACATCAATGTGCTAAGGGTTTCAGAATTATTTTCCATTGCAGGGCCTATAGTAGCTATTAATGCCGTATTCGCATTACCACCAAGCGAGTTTTGGGCGAGTTTTGTTAAATTGCTATCACGAAATGGTATGTGGGGAGCATTGGGATCGGCTAACGCAGCCACAACATTTCCTAATGCAGACAGAGACTGGTTAATGGATTTGGCTTCCTCTAGCCGTGCACCTTGGCTTGTTGTGCGACGAACACGTTCCGAACCAGCCAAATCAACAAGGAGAAG
>MDSZ01199676.1_pt1 | contig 10403 bp, 8 predicted proteins | sample 811201 | NCBI WGS metagenome assembly MDSZ01 (sample SAMN05326647, study PRJNA326480) | marine metagenome | isolation source: seawater | place: Indian Ocean: North | collected 2010
AATCCGTAGCTGTAACACTTGTTGGGATTACCATCTGGTCATTAGAATCATATACCGTGACGTTTGGATACTGTGTGCCCAATCCATGAGAAAAATTCCAGGTATCATTTGGAGTTCCCTGTGTAAATACAAATCGAGCTCCAATCTGTCCGACAAACGAACCACTAAACGAACCAGTCAAGTGGGTATCGAACATATTACCAGTGTTGATTAAATCCTTGAATGAACCTGTCTGACCAACTGTTAGGTCTGTTGTAAAAGCTCCGTCACCTGTCACATCCAATTGCTTGCTCGGGACTGATTTGTTTATACCAACAAATCCGTTGCTCCTAACATAAACTCTTTGAACATTATTCGATACCAATGAAAAGGTGTGAGCTGTACTAGTTCCCACGAAACCATTAGTCCCAACATTAGTTCCGAGCTTGACCGTAGTACCTGCATTATCAATCTGTAGACCAGATGAGTCTGATGCTGATATGAAGACAGAACCTGTGATGTTATGAATGTCATCAAGTGTATCACCGAACTTTGTCGAACCACTTGAAAATTGTATCGAGGAACTTACAAACTCAGTATGAAATTCCTGAGCAGTAACCTTTCCGTTGACAGTTAAATCACCGGTTAATAATCCATCACCAACAACATGCAATGGTGAGGTTGGAGTCTCAGTCCCAATACCTAATCTGTTTAGAGCAAACACCTGACCAAATGAACCAGTTGAGGTTGCAGAGCTACTGATATGGGTATCACTTACCAGATTGTCACCAACCTTAAGAAGACCAAATGAACCAGTTGTAGTAGCAGACCCACTTATACTGCCTGTGATAAAAGCATCACCATGAACTTCTAACATGAAACTTGGTGTAGTGCCTCCTGTATTTCCTATTCGGGTTTTATTACTGATGTGTGCAAATCCCTCAACATGAAATTGTAAACCAGGGTCTGACCCTACGCCGAGTCTTGCATCTGTTCCAAGTAGGCTTAATCTACCAGTTTTACCATAACGAAAATGGGTTGTTCCGTCTCCAAGTCTGAATTGTCCTTGAGTAATTTTTAATGCATCACTATCAGAGTTATCAATTCCCATTAGGTAACCGGTTTGACCTGTTGTTAGGAATTCTAACACAGCATCACCACTACCTGCCTGCTCTAATAAAATTCCTTTTCCACCAGAAGCATTTTGTGGGCCATGTGTTATAGAATCATTTCTGAATATGTGAAGTTGTGATTTTGGTGTTACTGTATCAAGGCCGATGTTTCTAGAAACATGAACATCACCGAATGAACCGGTTTTAGTTGCTGAACTACTTATATTACCATCTATCGTGATATCATCATTGAAAGTTATTGCGGTTCCACCGGTGACAGATTCAAAGGCATCAGCTTTTATAGTACCGCTTGCAGTAACATTTCCTGTTAATGTGATTGAGTCACTAGCTATTAGCTCCTGTGTAGAACCAGATATGATATATGAACCACTTAACCGTGTTTCAACCTGTTGACCTCTGATTATTGCCATTTAAATCCTTGTTTTCTAGCCTCAATAAATTCTGTAAAAGATAGACTTGGTTTATTTACTTCTAATAAATATCTATCATATGACCTTTTATATTGACCAATAGATATATTAATTTTATGTTCAGTAGACTTTGGTTTTTTCATTTTTTGTATGGTCTCAAGTGTCAATTTTCTATCCATTTGAGCACAAGATTTACAGACCGTATTGTTCCCAACTGCTCTATCGAAAGCATCTTTTCTGGTGTAGGTTAATATCTTTGTACAGGTAGGACATTTTCTATTTTTTCGGTCTATCCAATGTCTTTTTCTCATGTCTATAAATATCAGTTAGTAAAAGAAAAGTGGTACTCATGAGTTAAATTTACCAAAACCTATTATCTCATCCCTGGGTTCCATATCGAATCCAATACTCTGATTATCAACTTTAAGTAATAATGTTGTACCGGTCTGTTGAATTGCTAGAGCATCGTGTTCCATCATCTGACCATTGAGAAAAAAGATAAAATCATTCTCATTAGTAGATGTCAAATCACTAGGTGCAGATGCAGTTACTGCTGTAAAACTAGCAGTCGATATAGATACGAAACTACCAGTATGGGTAAAACTTTTTCTCAGATATTCTTGATGAGGATTAGTCTGATTATCGATATAGGTTTTAACAGCATTCTCCGTGGGAAGGGTCAAGGTATCGGAATCACTTAAACTGGTATCATTACTCAGGGTTCTAATCGAATCGTTGTTGTCTAAATTTATTGAACCTGATAAAACCAGACTACCACTAAATTGATGAACATCGTCTGAGGTATCACCAAAGATAGTTGAACCACTCTCAAATATAGTAAATGATTCTGATAGTTGAGAATTAATATTTTTTGCTGTGAGTCTACCCTGTAGTGTTAGGTTTCTCTGTGTTGTGAGACTCTGACTAATATTTAGGGAACCACCTAGAGTAAACGAACCTGATAAAAGTGCTCCTGTGGTTGAGCCTGATATTATCAGACTACCACTATCTATCTCAACCTTTGTAGTATTAAGGGTCGAAAAAATAACATCAGAGTCAGTCGAAACATCTTGTCCTATTGATATATCGGTGGTGGTTGATGGTTGAGTCTGACCCAATAGTTCAGTATTGTTCGGGTCAATCGTGACACCAGTCTCTTGTCTCAAAACTAAGGGTTTCTTAAAAATAAAGCCCATGATACTTCCTAAGAATTAAATTTACCGATAGCAAGCACCTCGTCATCTTCTTCCATGTCATACCCTATACTATCATTATCAACTATTAACAAAAATGTTGTTGATGATTGTTGTATTTGTATTGCATCATGTTCCATATATTGACCGTTGATAAAAAATATAAAGTCGTTTTCATTAGTTGAGGTCAAGTCACTGGGAGCAGATGCTGTAACAGCTGAAAAACTTGCAGTTCCTGGAACAGTAATAGATGATGATTTCTTAACGAACTGTTTTCTCAGATAAGCCTGTTGAGTGTCTGTTTGATTATCAACATAGGTCTTTACAGCATTTTCCGTCACAAGAGCAACAGCACTACCATCCGATAGACTGGTATCGTTCGATATACCATCAACAGAATAATTATTAAGACTAAATGAACCTGAGGTTTTTATACTACCACTAAACTGATGTGTATCATCAGATGAATTTCCGAAAATTGTTGACCCACTTTCAAAGATAATTGATGAACTTACAAATTCTGTGTGAAACTCCTGGACAGTTAAAGTTCCTGATACAGAGGTATCACCCTCTACGGTCATACTACCAGTCACTATCACCGAACCAGTTATATTTAAACTTCCACTAATACCGTTCGAGTTATAGGTATTGACACCTATGACTAGAGAACTTGCAGACACTTGATTAAATGTTACATCATCGGTTGTCTCAACAGACTGTCCTATTGAAACTTCTTGCTCTACCCTGAGAGAACCATCAAACTCCTGACCTGAATTGGATAATGTTACCCCGGTTCCACCAGTAAATATTAATGGATTTGTTACAACAACACCTATTTCAGATGGGTCAGGAACACCTTGTCCTACGGGAGATATATCATCTAGTCCATCTATAAATTGACCACTCCTACCAACCGTATTTACAACAGTAGTGGTTTCAGTTCCAAAGACTAATTTCTTTGGTGTTATAAATTTTTGAGTTGTTGACCTGTGGTCAAAATTACCCTTTGGTAATAAGTATCCTCTGAGTGTCACAGAAAAATTTGTTCTGACCAATCTCTCCGTATCACTTATCTCTGTTGCATCGGTGAATGAATCCACAGAACTTCTGAATCTAAGTTTGTTTGGTTCACCCCAATATGCTCCATCAGCGTATTGGACTCTTTCAACGATTTTGTTCATTTGTTCAATGTAGGTTGTCCAGATAATAAAATCGTAGGTCAAAGTAACATAATCAGGAACCATTACGTTGTAATACTCACGTTGAGGTACGGTTCCTATTTGGGCTTGAAAATTATCATATTTGTTTACACTAGAAAATTTCTTCTGAAAGGTATAAAATAGATGTGGATTATTTGCATCAAGTTTATCAACTGGTAGGGTATCATCTTTTTCTATTGAAGTTCTACGATAGACGATTACCGGTGTAATAACCTGTCTTTTCTTGTCTCTCATGAAACCGTCTCGTTTGATAGCCTTCCATCTCTCAGGCGAGGCATACATGATAGGAACCTTTACATTTTCTCCATTATCTTCAACTGATGGATTTATAACTTCTTCGAAATAGTAGAGTATTGCACCGTCCATGTCCATTAAGGTTACTTCAGCATTTTTGATATCCTCATTACTACGAGAGTACTGATAACCTCTATTCTCTACTCTTTGTTTTCTTGGTAATGGTTTACCTGATTTACTTCTATGACTTGGCATTATATACTTCTTACTCTTTCAATATTGAGATTTGATATTCTTACTAAAAATGTACTACAAACAACAGAGTGGTCATAACTTGTCTGACCACCTATGAGCTGATTCTCATTGACTGATGAAATCTCCCAATATCCATCATTCCAATTTATTACATCTCCTATTTCCACTACAAAACTCAAATCAACAAGGGATTGTCTGACAAAGGAAAAAGTAGCTAGCTGTTGTAAATCAGGTCCGAACTCATCAGTAGTGGTGGTTTGGTCGTCTGCTTCAACCAATGCGACTAACTGTACACCTGGTTTGAAGACTTTACCCTCTGAGGTTTCTCCATACATATTAACCTCAGTATCATATACAGATACCTTATATACTATTACCTCTTGATTGATAATACCGTCTGCACCTGTTGAAAGATTACCAACTAATTCTTTATTGAATTTGTCAAAAGTATCTATGTCTCTTTGGGAATAAAATCGACTAGGCATACTACTATCCTATGTATATCGGGTAAGGAACTTTAGTTAGTTTTTCTTGTAGAAACTCAGCTTCATCTTTATCAGCTTCCAATAAAGCCTTTCTACTTGTTTGGTCTAACATCTCTCTTAGTTCTGTAATTAGAGCCTCCTTTTCTGCAGTTGCCTCAGACCTTAGTGTATCACCGTCTAATGTCGTGTCTGAATTTGGAATAGGAATTGAGGCATATTTACTCCTTATTATACCCAATAATTCTTTCGACAAAGCAAGAGCATATTTCTTTATCCATTGTTTTCCTACATCGTTAATGTGTTTGAACTCCATATTATCATACGGTACATTAGAAAAATCTGAGATTGTATCGGATGACCCACTATACTCGGTCAGTAACGGGTTATCTCTATCTGACAACTCCACATAATCAAAGTATAGAGTACTATCCTCTTCTGGGTCAGGAAAGATTCTGAGTTTATTATTTGCAAGACTAAAACTATAGGATGATTTTCTAATTGAATCATTTAACTCAATTGCCTGTACTCTGAGTAAGTCTTCGAATATTGGCATCAAGGTAAAAGATACTGCTGGTGAATAATTACCAAAACCAAATCCCTCAACCATATTTATCGTTCCATAACCTGTCGTAGCATATGGGTCAAAAAATCTTTGCATAGCTGGAGTACCCTCATAGTAAACTCTTTTAACCTCTATGGCTCCACTACTACTGACATCCGTCCATAGTGTGTTTAAATCATACTCTTGACTTCCGCTATTTACCGATATCGAACCTTTCTTTATATCAATATCACCACCAACCTTTGCCTCTGTGCCATACTGTTTTGATAGTCCTATTGTCCTACCCATAGTTGATGATAATTTTTTGTGTGTTAAATTATTGTCGGAACCGGTTGCCCTACCAGTTAAATGTAAAAGGTTATCTTTTATGTTAAATTGATTGACTTGAGCCGAGTATTCTGTGACTGCTTCTTCATAGACTGCATAAAACGAACCAGACTGTAATTCGACAGACATTATAGGGTGTCCTAACCTTCGAGCTGCCCAATCAGCAAATCTATCAACCGAGTGATTACCTGAACCTGAGAATTCAGTATCACTATCATAAAAACCGTAAGGAGTCTGTCCACTAGCAAATGAACTACTACCTTGCCAAATTACTTCTTGAGCCATGAAAATCTCCTATATATACAATTATTCAATAATAAATATAAAGTCGGACAATATTGGATAAAAAAAAAGGGGAACAGAAGCTCCCCTTTTTTATTAGTACCTGAGTACAGTCTTAGTTGACATTAACTTTATGCAAAGTTTACGTCAGCGACAATGACTTTACCGTAGAATTCAGGTCTGACCATCTTCTTAGCGTATCTGGTCATTACACCTTTTCTTGGAGTAAAGTTTTTAGGGTCGTACACAAGTGGTGTCATGATTAACGGTACATACGGAGCGTATACAGCACCAGTTTCTAGGAAGTTACTTCCACGGAAACCAACCAATATCACGTTTTCAAACTGATAAGGGTTCTTATATACTGTGTATCTGTTGTTCAACAGACCTGCTTTCTGTACACCCATTGCGTAAGAGTTAGCACTTACATCACCATCAGATGAGGTTGCATATCCTGGAATAGATTCTAGGATGGTTGCGACTTCAGGACTTACCACGATAAAGTTTGCTCCACCGCGTAATGTCTTCTGATGAATTGCATTTGATACTGACTGTATCTTGTTACCAAGAGTTTGGAACCAGTCACCTTTTGTGTAAGCGTTTGATGCACCTGAGGACTCAGCGAACAATGTGGTTGCTGGGTCATACTCAAATCCAACTCTTGCTGACCATCTTTCGGTCTTTGCCAATGCATTCATGTGTAACATATCAAGGATTTCTAAATCGATTTCCATAGATACATACTCACTCAAGAGTGAGGTTAGTTCTGCTTCGGCATCAACACTATGATAAGCATTGAGGTCTTGAGCTAATTCAGGAGTCCATACAGCTTTCAACTTACGAGTCTTTGCAACAATTGCAATAGAACGCATTGCTATATCGATTTCTGGTATGTCAATATCAGTTTCAGGGTTAGCATCTACTTGAGCTGATGTTGCTTCAAAATCCCCACGAGTCGTATCAGTAGGCTGTTTGTGATAATTAACAGTAACGTGTAATCCTGCAGCTGCTACTTCGTCTACGATAAATCGTATATGAGAAGCTTCACCACTTGATGGTTCTACCTCGTTACCATTAACACCATCTAAAACTTTTGTGTATGCTGGATAAAATGCATCAAATGCAGTTGAACCAGTAATCTCATAAGCTTTTACACCTTCTAAATCAGGATTCGATAATGTTGATACAGGAACATCAAAGTACTTCAAGTTACTTAATGATGCGGATAAATCGGGTTCAAAATCAACATCTGCCCAAGTTATTGAACCAGTTGAGTTTGCTCCTGCCTCAGAGGCAAGACCGATTTCATATGAGGTTCCGGGGTGGTCATTGATAGAATATCCAGACCTACCGGCACCGTATAGACCTTGTGATGGGTCTGCGTTGGAGGCTGATGTGATACCAAACACTTGGTCACCATCTCCAAAACCAGCTTGTGCTGTTCCGTATTTGAAATCAAGATAGAAAATCAGACCAGACGGAAGGTTCATAGGCTGAACAGAAACGAACTCTTGAGCTGCTAGTTCACCAAAGATTTTTCTAACCAATGGTAGAGCAACACCAGACCATTCCTCGGAGTTAGCTGATGTACCTGTGTGACTAGATTCATCAATTAATTGACGAGCCTGGTTCTCGAGCAGTACAGCCATTCCGTTGACTTTCTGTTCATCTTTCAAACCCTCTAACAGTCCAGTAGGTTCCCACTTCTTGATTAATCCACGGGTCTCTTCTTGTCGTTCACGATGAGGATTATATCCATCCATCAATTTCTCGACTGTAGAAAGATTTTTAGTTTGTGACATTATATTTCTCCAATTATGTCTTTATTAAAGAATACCTGCCAACTTCTTAAATCTGTCTCTCATCTCGTGTCCTTCAGCAATAACTTCTTGCTTTTTAGACTTAGTTGAGGCAACAGCTTTGGAAGCTGAACCTTTGGATTCTTTGATTTCAGTTTTTCCTTTACTTGCACCAAACGATTCGGCGAGAGTTGAGTATACCAACTTAACCTCACGAAGATTTGAAGCTCTATCAAATGTTTCCACAACTTTCATTTTCTGTTCATTGGTAAGACCATGAGCTCTGAAAAGTTTGTTTGTGAAAAGTAATTTTGCATTGAGCAAGTTTACTTCGTTTAATTTGGAACGCAAGTACTTTACGACATTGCGATGCTCGTTTATTTCAGCTTGCAGTTTTTCAACTTTAGAGTTTTCCTCGACAGCTTCTTCTTCCTCGGATAGTGCTTTCAAGACTTCTTCTAAATCGATTTCTTCATCCATTTCTTTTTCATCTTCATGAGCACCCTCTTCTTTTTCATCGTCTTCGTGTGCACCTTCGGTGAATTTGGCTTTGTCTTTGCTTCCGATACCTGAAGATTTATCAGCGTTACCCATTTTGTTATCGGCAGAACCAATACCAGTAGGGGCATCTACTTCTTCTTCAACTTCTTCTTTCTTTTCATCGTCCTCTTCATCCTCATGAGCACCTTCTTCGATTTCCTCAGATTCGTCGATTTCTGACTCTAGCTCTTTGATGACAGCTTCAAGGTCGAGGTCTTCTTCTTCATGCATACCTTCTTCTTTATCTTCTTCGTCCTCTTCCTCTTCTTCAGAGACTACTGGGGCATATTTGACACCATCAATCTCGATGACATTTTCATCCATGTCTTCGTCTTCATCGTGCATACCCTCTTCTTTTTCATCCTCGTCGCCTCTTTCTTCCATGCCTCTTTCTTCCATGTCATCTTCTTCCATGTCATCACCTCTTTCTTCCATGCCTCTTTCTTCCATGTCTTCATCATCATCCATCATTCCACCACGTTCTTCCATATCCTCATCCTCGTCATGCATACCCTCTGCATCTACTTCAGATTGGATTTTTTTGGAAAGCATAGATTGTAGTCTAGGTGTAAAGGCTTCTTCAAGAGCTAACTTTGCATTCTCCAAAGCTGTTTCACGAACTGCTTTTGCATCTGCAATGGCTTCTTTTAATAAGTCATCCATTACTTTTTCTCCTAATGATATAATATCATTGTTTTGGATTTAATATAGTTATTGGGAACTATAATGAGTTACATTCGATTACATTACAAGATGGTCGAATTGACCGTAATGTATTTTTGTATATATAAATATACAAAGATTGAAAAATTAATCAATTAAAAATTATTTTTTTCTTCTTAGTCTAGCTTTAGCTTTATTTTCTTTTTTCAACAACGATGGTTTTTTGTAATATTCCCTATCTCTGAGCTCTAACATCAGTTTACTTTCTTTAACTTTTTTCTTAAACTTACTTAGAGCTCTTTCAACGTTATTGTTATGAACCTTTATGAATATCAATCTGTCCTCTAATCTCTTTCTTTCTTTGCTGTATAGTTGGCGTCAACATAATTAAAAAATTCTTTCTTTTTTTCGTCATCTAGTTCGTCTGGTGATTTTATTCCAAACTTTTTCATAGCACCTTGAAAGAATTTCTGATATGCATTTTCCTCAATATCAACAGTCTCGATATCATCCGAATCATGACCTGGTAGGTGTTTCTCGCCTATCTCGTAATATCTTCCGAGAATGTTTCCCATGTCCTCATACAGAGCACCCATTCTTTGTTGAAGGGATTCAGCTTCACTAGAAATCTTACTGAACTGTTTTGACAATCCAGTGAGTTCTTTCATGTTGCGATTAACTGTTATCTTATCAAACCAATCTTCGGTCTCTTGGAGAGTATGAGATTTTGCCTGAGAAGCTATCCAGTTTAATTTTTCTGATATTTGGGTAATATTAGATTTACCAAAAATCTCCTCACCGAGTTTGTTATAATCTGTGAGAGCTTGATTTAATCCCTTGATATCTATTTTTTGTCCATCGACATCACCGTATTTTTCTTTTACAACTTTAGATAGACTAAAATCATCATGAAACGGATTTCTAGATACCACACCACCAAGCATTGTACCACTAAAGTTTTCATTCAATAGGTCTTTTAGTTTTATTTTTTTTGACATGATATGTCCCTTTATTAAGTTACTATGTAAGTGTTATTGAACCGTCAGCATCGTATATAATATCAGCAAACCAATTAGTACCATCTGACCAAACCTCAGCCATATCACCAGCGGTAGCTTTATTTTTAACGTATTTAATCATTCCCTTGACTGCAACAACATTTGCACCCTCATCGTTACCATGACCTCTAACATTACCTATAATCAGAGGTGAACCATTTGTCCCATCAGATGTTGAGTGAATTTTTATCTCTGCAGCATTATTGTTTGCAAGTGATGGAGCTCTTAAGATGAACTTAAAGTGAAGTCCCCTTTCTGGTTTA
>MDSZ01105446.1_pt1 | contig 10402 bp, 6 predicted proteins | sample 811201 | NCBI WGS metagenome assembly MDSZ01 (sample SAMN05326647, study PRJNA326480) | marine metagenome | isolation source: seawater | place: Indian Ocean: North | collected 2010
AAAAGATTCAAATTCAGAATTCGGTACGGCTTATTTAAATGGAGAGGACCAATTGAATGCTAGGGTTTTTGCAACTAGACAAATAGGAGCTTTTTCAAATGAACAAGGAGAGTTAGAGTCTACAGAAAATCCATTGGATGTTGCTATAAAAGGAAATGGATTTTTTATAATACAACCAAATGAAGGAGATATAGCTCTATCTAGAAGAGGAGATTTTTCAATTGATCAAGAAGGACAGTTAACGGATGGTGATGGAAATCTAGTGTTAGGAAATGATTTACAACCAATAATAATTCCTGCTTATAAAAGTATAGAAATATCATCAGAAGGTGAAATTAGAATTAATCCAATAGAGGCTCCATTAGATGCGCCTCTTCAATTAATAGCTACCTTAGGATCTAATACGGGTGAAGATTTAGAATTAGAAAAAGGTCCAGACGGAATTATTAGACCCAAAGGTGAAATTGATGATCAAGGACAAATAAATACTCCCGGTTTAGAAGCAACAGGTGAAGTATTTATGGTAAATAAATATTTAGAAAAATCTAACGTTAATCCTATTGAGGAATTAATCATGACATTAGAACACCAGAGAAACTATGAAACTCATGTTAAATTTATAGATCTAGCTAAACAGATGGATGAAGGAGGAGCTAGTTTAATGAGAGTACCTGACTAAACCAAGTAATAAAAATTTCAATTTTAAAAAACATTTTACCTAACCATTGGCATAGTCTTTGCAGATTAATTATTATTATTCTAGGAGGTATACCATATGGGTACAAATTCAATGCATGTAGCAAAAACCGGATTAAATGCACAGCAACGAAGAATGCAGGTAATCGCAAATAATCTTGCTAACGTAAATACAACTGGTTTTAAAAGAGAGAGAGTAAACTTTGAGACTCTTTTATATCAAGTTTTAAGAAGTAGTGGTGAACAAACTTCAGCAGACACCAACTTAACTTCCGCCTTTTCAGTAGGTACTGGTGTAAGAATTGTAAATGCTGACAAATTATTTAGTCAGGGAAGTATAGTCTCAACTGACAATGCTTTAGACTTAGCAATAGATGGAAGTGGTTTTTTTCAAGTCTTGCTGCCAGACGGTAGAATAGGGTTTACTAGAAATGGAACATTTTCTAGAAATAATGAAGGAGCTCTTACTACATCAAGTGGTTTTGTAATCCAACCTGAAATAGTAATTCCGGAAGATGCTCAAGAAATTAATGTATCATCAGATGGAGTAGTGTCCGTTCAATTACCTGGAGCTGTAGAACAAGAGGAGGTAGGTCAGGTTGAGTTAGCAGAGTTTCAAAACAGAAATGGTTTACAGCCAATAGGAGAAAGTTTTTTTGTTGAGACACCAGCTAGTGGAGAGCCTATAGTTGCTAATCCTTTAGAAGGCAGTTTTGGTAAATTAGTTCAAGGCGCACTCGAAAGCTCAAACGTGAGTGTAGTAAAGGAACTTGTAGATATGATAGAAACACAGAGGGCATATGAAGTAAATTCCAAAGCAATTTCTTCTGTTGATGAAATGCTAAGATTTATATCAAATAATCTATAGGTTTTGAGATGAATATTATAACTTTAATTATACCAGTATTAATTTTATTAGTTGGATGCTCTACTTATGTAGAAAATAAAATTGCTGAAGATTTTACTCCAATTCATGAAGAAATTTCATTTGAGGAAAAGGATAGTACAATAGATGGAGCTATCTATGATGAAAAAAGTTCTGGCTTTTTTGCTAGTGACAGAAGAGCAAAAAATATTGGAGATATACTTACAGTAACACTGAATGAGTCATTGAGTGCAAGTAAATCTACTACAAATACAACATCTAAAGCAGATACCTTTGGAGTTACATTGCCTCCTATTTTCTCAAACGGTGCAGCAACTAAGTCTGTTGCTAACCAATTTGATAATAAACTGGGTATAGGAAACGGTGGTGTTGATAGCACAGATTTTGCGGCGGGGGCTAATCAATCATTTTCTGGTGCAGGAACAGCGGCACAGTCAAATACATTATCAGGAAGTATGACTGTTACTGTTGTAAGAGTATATCCTAATGGAAATTTAGAAATTAAAGGACAAAAAAAATTAGTACTGAATGATGGTAGCGAGTATTTAAGATTAAGTGGAATTGTTAGACCAGAAGATATTTCAGCTTCCAATACCATATCATCCTCAAATGTAGCTGATGCAAAAATTACTTATACAAACTCTGGCGTATATGCTGTTTCAACAAAACCAGGTTGGTTGAGTAAAATATTTAGAGAAATAACACCATTTTAAAGAGGTTGATTTGATAAAAAAAACTATAATATTAATTTGTCTATTTAATTTCTTTACTCAATTTTTAATCGCAGACAGACTAAAAGATTTAGTTTCAATAGCAGGAATAAGAACAAATCAACTACTTGGATATGGAATAGTAATTGGTTTAAACGGTACAGGAGATAGCACTACTAACTTAACATTACAAAGTATTCAATCATTAATTTCTCAATTTGATATTGTTGTTAGTACATCTGATTTAACTGCTAAAAATGCAGCTGCTGTAATGGTAACTGCTGATCTTCCAGCTTTTTCTAAGCCAGGTCAAACTTTAGATGTAACTGTCTCTGCTATAGGTAAAGCAAAGTCATTAAGAGGAGGAACTTTACTCATGACTCCGCTAAAAGGAGCCAATGGAGAATTATATGCTATTGCACAAGGGAATCTAGCAGTCGGTGGATTAGGAGTTGAGGGAGCAGATGGCTCTAGTGTTTCTGTAAATATACCAACAGTAGGTCGTATACCCAAAGGAGCAACTGTTGAAAAAATGGTTGAGTCTCCTTTTATTAGGTCAAATAATTTAGTATTAAATCTTCATCAAGGTGATTTTAGCACTGCAAATATAATTTCTGAAAAAATTAATGAAATTTTCGGTCCAGAAGTTGCCACTCCATTAGACGCAACATCTATTAAAGTAAGATCTCCTGAGGATCCGGCTCAAAAAGTTTCTTTTGTTAGCTTGTTAGAAAATATTGAGGTTGAACCAGCTAGACCTAAGGCAAAAGTAGTTGTAAATGCCAGGACAGGAACAATAGTCATAGGTGGAGATGTTAAGGTTACTCCTACAGCAGTTACACATGGTAAATTAACAGTCAGTATACAAGAGGATACAGCTGTAGTAAGTGAAGCTCAGGGTGCAATGCAAAATGCTAACTCCACAGTAGCAGGAACTGCCGCGACTACTGCTGCTGATACACAAATTGGAATTGAAGAAGAAAATGCGAGGGCCTTCGTTTTTGATACAGGAACGTCTTTAACAGAGATAGTAGAAGCAATTAACAATGTTGGTGCAAGTGCAGCTGATTTGGTTGCTATTTTAGAAGCACTGAGAGAAGCAGGTTCTTTGCGTGCAGAGTTAATAATTATTTAGGTCATCAATATGAATGGTATAGCAAATTTAACAAAAAATTATGATTTAAACTTGCTTTTGAAAAATAATAAAATAAAAGATGTTGATAGAGATCTTAAAGAAGTAGCTGAAGAATTTGAGTCTTTATTTTTAAATGAAATGCTTAAGAGAGCCAATGCAGCTAAACTTGCTAAGTCAATTTTATCAAATGATGAACAAGAAACTTATACTTCTTTACTAAATCAAGAGAGAGCAAAAGCTATTGCTAAAAGTCAAAGTTTTGGAATTGCTGAAGCCTTAATTAATCAGTTTTCATCAAAGTCCAGAAATATAAATAATACTGCAAACAAGTTTATAATGGAAAAATAGGTGGGAAGTTTATTTGAAATAGCAAAAAGCGGAATTCAAGCCTACAGACAAGCACTCGCAGTAACTGGTCAAAATATTGCTAACGTAAATACTGAAGGCTATTCTAAAAGAGATGTAGCACTTGAAGAAATTGGAGGAGTGCAAGGAGGAGTAACAGATGTATCAGATCAATCAGGCTTAGGAGTACGAGTAGATGAAATCAGGAGATCTTTTAATGAGTACATAACAGAAAGATTAAGAGCGTCTCATTCATCTTATGAACAAGTTAAACAGTTTTCAACAGAAGTTAATATTCTTGAAAATGACCTTTTACCAGAAGGTAGTGACCTAAGTACTTTTATTGGAAAGTTTTTTAGTTCATTACAAGAGGTTGCTGCTGCACCTGAAGATAGTGCACCTAGGACAGTAGCAATGGAAGCAGGTAAAGATTTAGCTAATGCTTTTAATGACAATTCATCAAGACTAAAGCAAACCCAAAATGGAGCATTTACTCAAACTAATTTGGTTTTAGATAAAGTAAACTTACTTTCTACTGAGTTAGGTAATGTTAATGCTAAGCTTAAGAGTGCTGGTGCTACAACTAAAGCTAATGACCTTTTAGATACTAGAGATCTTTTGCTAGAACAGTTATCTAAAGAGGTTGAATTTACAACAAGCTATGGAGAAAGAGGTGATGTAACAATCAGATTAGGAAACTCTGGCCAGGGACCTACCTTAGTTTCCCCTAATAAAAGTTTTAGGTTAAGAGCTAAAGTTACTGAAAATTCTGACTTTAGATATGCTTTCGAGACAACAGTAAATAATATAAGTATTTTTATAGTAGATGGTGTAGAAGAAAAGTCTACAACACAAATCACAGGTGGTAAACTAGCAGGGTTGGTAAATTTTTATGCCTATGTTCAAGAAGTAAGATCATCAATAGATGATATTGCTTTTCGTATTGCAAGAGACTTCAATGATGTTCAAAAAAATGGAAAAGACCTGACTGGTTCTGTAGGAAATGACATGTTTGTTCTAGGTTTGCCGAAAGTGACAAAGAATTTAATATCAGGTTCTGAAGCAAATATTTCTATTGATCAGAAAGAATCAGTGGTGAATTTTAAAAGAAATATAGAGTTTAATTATGATGGTAATAAATGGATTGATCAAAACAACAAAGTGTATAAGGGTGATAGTTTTGACTTTCAAGGAATTGCAATTTCAATATCAGGAATTCCAGTGAAAGGCGACTCTTTCATAATAAATTCTACAGATAATTTAGCTAGCTCCTTAAAGTTTAATCTTAAGAGTGGAAATGAATTTGCAGCTTCTGCTTTTAAATTAGCAGAAAGCAGCACCAATAACCTAGGAACAGGAGAACTTAGCATTGAGGGGAGCTATAAAGTGCCTGCAAGCAGTATTGCAAAAGTTGAGGATGTTTTTAGCAAAAGTGATAATTCATTATTAGCAACAAGTTTTTTAAAAGATGGTGCAATCGCATCCATAGGAAGAAATATTAATAATATATCTTTAAGATCATATGGTTTGCAACCTCAGGCACAATTTGTAATTTCTGATGATGAAGCGAAAACTATAAATTCATTTGATTTAGTTTTAGCCGATGGTAATTCTGTCTCTATCACATTTAGTAGTGCAGACAAAGGTCATAAAGTTTTAAGTGTTAGAGATTTAGCAGATATATTAAATTCTGGAGTTACTCCAGGTGGAAATAGTTTTTCATTTTCTAGTTATGGACTAGTAGCTGCAGGAGCTAACGGAACTTTGACAATAGCAAGCAATGATCAAAACTTTAGCTCTTCTAATATATCTACCAGATCATCTGGAACTTTAAATGCAATTATAGCTAACCCAACGGCAAGTGAAAAACAAGCTTCCAATATAAATATTTTTACCAGAGAAGGCAAACATATAGCTGGTGTTCCTTTAAAAATTCAGGATTATTCAGCTTTGATTAATGAAGAAAATGGTTTCTTTTCAGATGCTGTATATAATGCTGAGTACATTAATCAGGATTACAGAAATATAAAAGTTGAAGCTACTAATGTTGAGTCAGATTTCATTTTGGTTACAGGACACTCTGCTTCCAGAAGTACTAATCCAGTATCTTCTCAAACAATCAGTGTAGACACATTTAATGATGGAATAATAGATCAAACTTTATCTATTCCTGTAAGTTCATCATCACAATTTACTCTCAAAGAATTTAAAGAAAAAGCTTCTAAAACTGGCATTGCAGCTGAGACTGTTACAAGGGTTTCTTTAGATCCGATTGCTGTAACTATAAGCGGAACTGCTTCAATGTCTATAGCAGCTGGTTTAAGAGATGCTGTTTCAGTATCAGCTACTATTCTTCCTAATGATTTGAGCAATTTAGCATCAGAGTTAAATAAAGTATCTGAAATTACAGGAGTAAAAGCTATTATAACCTCTGATAAGAAAAGAATAATTTTAGAAAATAATGATGGAGAGGATATTAAAATTACAAATTTTGTTGCACCTAACAGCACCACTGCAACGGTCCTCGATCAATATTACAGTGCCACATCATCTACAATTTCATTAGGTTCTTCCTCAGACAGTAATTCAGCAGTCTTTACTGGAGCTATTAAATTATCATCTGCAGTAGATTTTGCTTTAACTAGCACAGATGGAAGCTCTAATTTAACTGGGGACGCAGCTACAAAAGGGTTTGATAATGCTAGAGGAATATTTAATTGGTCTGATACTGGTGAGATATTAACCATAGATCATTTAAGTTTTGGAGCAGCCGATAAAACAGCATTCTCAAATGATGGAACATTCGCTTCAAAAGGTATGGGTGTAGTACATTTTAAATTACCAGCTGTGGATGGATCATCAGTATTTATGTCTCAAGTAAATTTAGACGGCCTAGAAACTATTTCTAGTGAAGATGTATTGAAATCTCATTTAGTAGATATTAGAAAAAATTCTCCAGACGTTAGAGTAGTAGGAAATGTGATAAATACTTTGCCAAATTCTGGAACTAAACTATCCCTAGAATTTGAAAATCAGATCTACACTTTAGAAACTAGTGAGAACGAGGTGAAAGTTAGTGGAGGAGAAGAAGGTAGAATAAATGCCTTCTTTACACCAGTATCTGGGTGGTCAGGAGAAAATGCAAGTGAAATTACATCTGAAAATACTTTTGTAGTAAGTAGTGGAAATACCTTGCAAATATCTGTAGATGGAACAAGCTCTGGTACAATTACTTTACCTGCAGCAACCTACTCATCAAATTCAGCGATTGCTTCAGCTTTACAAACAGCAATTAATTCTGATTCAGCATTAAGTAATGCAAGTAAATCAGTAAGTGTAAAATGGACAGGAACCAGATACGAATTGGTATCTAACACAGGAAGACAAACTTATAGTGTAAGTGATACAACTGTAGCAAGTGTAAAAATAACTGCAATAGATACTACTATTGATGAACGTTTAAAGCTAAGTATATCTGCAGGTGCTACAGAATCCATTAATGGATATCAATTAGGTATTGTAGGAGCAGGATCAGTATCAGCAAGTCAAATAAAATTTCCAAGTAACTCTGAAAATACTACTTCTAAAACTAGTTTAGGTTTAGATACTGCTATTTCAAACATAGAGGGCAAAATTGTTTCATCTAATCCAACTAATAGGGATTATTTTGATATAAAGGTAAAAACTGGCTCTTGGACTGGAGGAACTGTATCAGATTTGAGCAGCACTTCAATTACGTTATCAGGAACTAATACTATTGCCATCAAAGTTGACGATGTAGCTTCAGGGACTGTTACTATACCTAATGCAACTTATAGTTCAAACACTGATTTTGCAAGTGAATTAGAAAAAGCTATTAACAACGACAGTACTCTTTTATCAGCCGGTAAGTCAGTTAGTGTACTATGGGAAGGAACTAGCGGAGGTTATCAGATAGTTTCACACAATTCTTCATCCTCTGCTTCAGTAGAAGTAACATCAGTAGGTACAGCATTAGAATCACATGTTAAATTAACATCAACAAATGGTGGAATTACTTCAGATTCTAGTAAATACAGAGTTAAATATTCTGATGCCTCTTGGCTAGGAGGTTCTGCAACAGTTGTAAGTTCTACTTCTACATTAACAGTACCCTCTAGTGGGAATACATTTCAGGTAACTGTTGACGGAACTGCATCAGGAAGCTTGACCCTACCAAACGCGACTTATGCATCTAATGTAGAAATAGCAAGTGCATTACAAACTGCAATTAATGGAGCCTCAGGAATATCAGGTGTTGAAGTCAAATGGACTGGTACCTCTTATAAAATTATTTCTACTAGCACAAGCTCTCAAGATGTTGTTGTAAATTCAGTAGACTCTACAATTGAAAGTAATTTGAAACTAACAACTACTAATGGAGGTGCAGAAAGTGATTATTCTTTTGATTTATATGATATCACTGGTGCTGGTTCAAAAAGAAGAATTTATCTAAATGATGTAAATTTTCAATGGAACGCGACAGATAAAAATATTTCTATTACACGAAAATTAGACACAGCACCTTTGCATGAAGTTTCATTTGTTGAAGATGCGACAAATAATGAAAAGTTTGGAATTAAGGTTCATCCTTACACAATTGGTTTAATGGATAGCAAGATTAGAGTGCTTAGTAATAATGGTAAACCAGTAGATATAAGTTTTGATGCTAATGTTTCAAAAGGTAGGGTAGGCCATTCAATTGAATTAAAAAATCTTCCTCCAGAAGAACTAATTGTTGTTGTCAAAGGAGGTGGTACAGCTAGACGGCTTTCTGCATTTTTTACTAATAAAGACACAATAGATAATGAAAAAAAAGATAACCTAACTTTTACAGTTGATCAAACAAATGATAAATTAGTACATATTAAAGATACTGATACTGGACACATAATAGCAGAAAGAACCCTTTCAGAAACAGGAAGGTTCAAAATCGCTGGATATAACCTTAAAATTAATGGAACACCGAAAATAAATGATAGCTTTTTCATAAGTGATAACTTAGGAGGAGTAGGAGATGGAAGAAATATTATTTCAATGTTAGATCTTCAAGAAGATAAATTTTCAGTAGATGGGAAAGGAAACTTTCAAAAGCTATTCTCAGATGTGGTTGCTTCAGTGGGTGCTTCGGTTCAAAGTACTAACTTAAACTTGAGTTCTGCAGAGATGATTAAAGATGCAGCGGCCGCCTCTGCATCAGAATTGAGTGGTGTTAATATGGATGAGGAAGCGGCTCAACTTATAGAATATCAACAAGCTTATCAAGCTTCGGCACGTGTTTTGCAGACAGCAAGAGAATTATTCGATGCATTAATAGATAGGATATAATGAATGAAAATTAGTACTCAACTATTCAACAAACAACAAGTAGATAGATTTAGTAAGTTAAATGAAGAAATTCAATCATTACAGAACAAAATAGCTAGTGGTAAAAATATTATTCAAGCATCGGATGATCCCATAGGTGCTGTTGAGCTTTCTGGATTACAACAAGTTAAAGAAAGATTTAATCAATACTCTAGAAATGCAAATAATGCTATAAACAGATTAACCATAGCAGATAATGCATTGCAAGGAATAACAAACTTAATAGTTAGAGCAAAAGAGCTAGCTATTCAAGCAGCTAATGATACTTTTGGAGCTCAAGATAGAGAAGCTTTAGCATTAGAGCTTCTTGAGATGAAGGAAGAAATGTTGAGTGCTGCAAATGCAGCAGATAGTTCAGGCGCATTTATTTTTGGGGGCTATCACACAGGAACGCAACCTTTTGAAAAAAATAGCCAAGGAAATATAGAATACAAGGGAGATAGGGGAACTAACTCTGTAGCAGTTTCTGAGACAAGAAATGTTGGAACCACTTTAGACGGGGGAAGTGTTTTTATGTCAGTTAAATCTAATGGTGCGGTAGCACCAATGTTTAATGTGTTAGAGGACATAATTAATTCTATACGAACTGCAGCTGGAAGTGTTGTAGAGGCCAAGGCAGTAGGAAAAGCTACTCTTAAAATAGAAAACGGTAATCCTGGAAATTTTAGCTTTTCTCTTGCTGATAATGAAAATTCAGCAAATATTTCAGTTGATTTACCTAGTACTGATTTGTCAGGTTTAGTAACAGCTATTAATAGCTCTGGTTTAAGTATAACAGCTAGTTTATCAGATAATGTAATTACCTTAGAGGATACTAAAAACGGTCCTATAATTATAAAAGATCTTCAAGTGGAAGGAATAGATAAATCAGAAAAAGAACCAAAATCCTTTTTGACTTTTGATGCAATAGATGGATCAGGAAATTCATTAGGAGTGCCTCAGGTATTATATGACAAAAATCAAACTATACAAAATAGATTAGATGATATTTCTAGTGTTCTTGAACATATTGCTAACCAAAAAGCTATTATCGGTGCAAGGACCAACTCACTAGATAGACAAAGAGAATTAATTGCGCAAAGAACAATAGCAGTAGAAAAGGATATGTCGGATATATCTGATGCTGATTTAGCAGCACTAGTGACTGAATTACAAGGTCAAATTACTGGTTTACAAGCTAGCCAACAATCATTTGTAAAAATTTCTAATTTAAGTTTATTTCAATTTTTAAGTTAAACATATCAT
>MDSZ01148525.1_pt1 | contig 10401 bp, 8 predicted proteins | sample 811201 | NCBI WGS metagenome assembly MDSZ01 (sample SAMN05326647, study PRJNA326480) | marine metagenome | isolation source: seawater | place: Indian Ocean: North | collected 2010
GAGAGTCCCAGTCTCAAAATCATCCGCTGATACCGTCCCGCCAAAAGGCATGTCAAAGTGTGTGTGGGGATCAATACCGCCGGGAATGACGTACTTTCCTATTGCATCAAGTACTGTGTCCGCCTCCACATCCAGGCTTTTCCCAATCAGGGTAACCGTCTCATTTTCGATAAACACATCGGCGGCGTAATCATCCACCGCTGTGATAACTCGACCGTTTTTTATAAGCAATGACATATTGTTGTTCTCCTATTCCATGTTCAGCTTTGACTGCTGTCTCCCCAAGCGGTTAATCCCCGCTCCTCATCTGTTCCCGGAACAGTGTTATCTAACAGGAGAGCAATAAAAGCTCCCACTGCCATGCCGGTATTGCCCAGGGTATTGATAATGTTTGCTAGCCAGTCAGGTTCGAAGGCTACCGGGTTAGCAGCGAAATACTCTGGTACACTCAACCCCATGAAAAAGGCAAAACCGAGAATAAATAGATTTCGGGCAGAATTCAGGTCCACAAACTGAAGATTCGACAAACCTACGGCGGCGATCATTCCGAACATGGCGCAGTACATGCCCCCCACAATTGGACTTGGGATGGTGGTAAAAAGAGCACCAAACTTGGAAACCGTTCCCAGCAGAATCATTATGATGGCTCCAGCCTGAACCACTCTTCTCGATCCCACGCGTGTGAGTCCGATGGCGCCGATATTTTCGCTGTAAGAGGTGGTGCCGTTTCCCGTGCCAAAGATCCCTGCCACAAAGCATCCAATCCCCTCAAACGTAATTCCCCGGTTGATGATTTGTTTATCGGGTGTAGGCGCCCCGCTCAGGCGGGCGCAGGCGTAATAGTCTCCTATGGATTCTACCATGGAAGCGATGTAACCGGCCAGCATCCCCACAAACGCGGCAATACCAAACTGGGGAAATCCCCATTGAAATGGATATGGCACCCGGAACCAGGGCGCATTCTTCAGGTTTTCCATGCTGGTGAATGAGGGGTGACTCGCAGTAAAAACTCCGGTGACTGTTAAAATCGCTGCTGCCGCCCAGGCTGTAAGAATAGCCAATAGTATGGGGTAGAGTTCAAACGATCTGTTCTTGGATTTGAGATACTGACTGAACAGAATAATCAGAATAATGGTTAGCCCGCCAATGGGCCAATGTTCACCTGCTTTGGGAGCACCAAATTTAAAGAGCGCCAACCCAATGAGGGCAATAGTGGGAGCAATGGTGATGGGTCCAACAAAACGGAGGAGTCTGCCCACAAGTCCGGTAGCACCAACGCCAATTTCCACAATAGAACCGGCGATAATTGCGCCCTGCACATGCTGCATCCGCACCTCCCATCCTGCTTGGGCCAGCGCTGCCATTCCGCAGATAGCGAATGTGGGCGCCAGAAAAGAGAACGTTCCGCCTTGAACAATGGGAAGGCGGTTACCCCAAGTCGTCTGGAGCAGTGTGGTTATTCCACTTACGAAAAACATGGTGGCGATGAGCCACCCCAACTCCACCGGGTCGGAAATGCCGAATGCTGGGGCAAGAAGAAGGGGAATGGCCAGTGTGGAACCAAACATAGTGAGATAGTGTTGCAATCCCAGAACGCCAGTTTCAACCAAAGGAGGTTTATCATCAATGCCATACAGCAGATTATGATTTTTTACTTTTCCATCAGACATTTAAGAATCTCTCCATTTCAAGTCAGAAATAGTCATAGAATGACCCATCAGCTCATCCAGTTGGTTTTTGCTTCAGGATTCCACTTGGTGGTGGTCTTCTTCGGTTTTGTCCAGAACTCAATAGAACTTTTCCCGGTAATGTCCCCGGTGCCAAATTTGGATTCATTCCAGCCGCCGAAGGAAAACGGTTCTCTCGGTACCGGGACGCCAATGTTAACACCGATCATACCGGCGCTGGCATGTTCAACTACATACTTGGCCAATCCCCCTGATTGGGTGAAGACTGACGCCGCATTCCCGTAAGCAGAATTGTTCTCGATCTCGATGGCCTCATCTAGAGTAGAGGTTCTGAGAATAGCAAGAACAGGGCCGAACACTTCTTCCTTGGCGATTTTCATATCCGGTGTGACAAAGTCAATCACTGTCGGTCCTACGTAAAAACCGTTTTCCCTGCCTTCGACCGTTGTGCCCCGGCCATCCACGAGTATTTTGGCACCTTGTGCTTCCGCTTCGGTGATGTAGTCTTCAATTCGTTCTTTTGCCTGTTTGGAGATGATGGCACCCAAGTTCTTGCCGGGAACAATCTTTTTGGTCTCCTCGCAGAGCCGATCAATGATGGCGTTTACCTTTCCTACGGCTACCATGGCCGAAGCAGCCATGCACCGCTGTCCGGCGCATCCCGTCATGGAAGCGGCTACGTCTGAAGCTGTCATCTCCTCATTGGCGTCGGGAAGGACAATAAGGTGATTTTTCGCACCGCCCAGGCAGAGAGCCAGCTTCAAGTTTGAGGTAGCACGCTTGTAAACAATCTTAGCTACTTTCGTAGATCCAACAAAAGAGACAGCGTCGATGCCTGGATGGTCACAAATTGCCTCTACTGCTGTTTGAGCACCGTGGACAACATTTAATACCCCTTTGGGCAGCCCGGCTTCTACAAGAATTTCGGTGATCCGGTTGGCACTCAATGGTACTTGTTCAGACGGTTTCAAAATCATGGTGTTGCCCAGGGCCAGGGCGTTGGGGATAGTCCAGTTGGGTACCATATTCGGGAAGTTAAAGGGTGAGATACTGGCGACCACCCCCAGGGGATGTCTTTCTGAGCGGCACTCGACCCCGCGGCTCACTACTTCTATTTCTCCCACACAAAGCTGAGGTAGAGAGGTAGCAAATTCTGTCAATTCTATTGACTTGTCCACTTCTGCTGCCGCTTCGGCAGAGGTCTTGCCGTTCTCTTCCGAGACGAGCGCAGTGAGTTCATTCCGGTACTTTTCCAAGAGCTGTCTGTAGCGGAAGAAGATCTGCACCCTCTCCTTAAGTGTGAGGGTCGACCAGTCTGGGAAAGCCTCCCGTGCTGCGTCCACCGCCTTATCCACAACAACAGCAGAGGAGAGCGGAACCTCAGAAATCACCTCTCCATTCACTGGAGAAAAAACTTCCAGTATTTGACCGTCGCCGGAGACTTGTTCGCCGTTGATGAAATTTGTTACTGGGGAGTATTTCATATTATGGTTTGTGTTGAAGGTTTGATGTTATACTTTGTTTGTTGGCCACTGCCTGTTTTCTTGACGGAGTTAAAATAAGAGTTACTTCTCACTTTTCCAAAAGATGTCATGCAAAGCATCAAGGCAGTTGAAAATGCAGAGCGACCATCTGGCTAATGGGAAGTGCTGGGTGGGTTGAAACGGCATAGCTTATTTTTTGTCCTTTCATTGTGATTTGGATAGCGGATGTGACTTGGGACGGATTTGTGACAAATCCTGCAGCAAGCCTCAACTCTGGAATGGGTGACCAACTCCCACCGTATTTGAATCGAGGCGTGAACAACAGATCTTTTTCTATCTCCAAAACAGCTGTTAAATGCTCAGAAGGAGAAAATATAATTCCGCTAGTTACTACTTGAGGCAACAGCTCTTCGGATGTACCGATTCGCGGGCTATTCACATTTCGGTAAAGAAGCGCCCATTGTAAATCTGAAGCGATTTCATAGTCAGCTGAGATTGATAAGGCTAAAACTCGGGTAGAACCGTAATTCTTGATGGTCAATTCGTGAGAAGTGACGCTCATACCCACAGATAAATTGTTTCCAATATCTCGAGCAGCTGCCAAAGAAAGAGAAGTTTCCCGATAAAGGGAAGATCCGAAAGTGGCAGCAGTAACACCCATCGTGGCGAAAGAGAATGGAGCCGCAATGCTAAGTCCTGAGAAATCGAGTTCAGAAAGGTGATAGTTGTCAGAGTAAAAAATATCAGTTGACGGCGAATAGATTGAGTTCAGGGAAGCGGGATGAGTTACCATGATTGATGGAGTATTTTGGGAGCCCAAAGACGAAAAGCCCATTCCTATCTGAAGGGGTGAGGATGGTATCCTTTCGAAGGCAGCGAAGAGTGAGCTGAGAGAAACAAGGAGAACAGTCAGATAGCGCATAGGTGGAATATATGTCGAGATGTCGATAATGGCAATGAGGAGACTGTTTTCTCTTCTCTTTCCCCTCAAACAGTGCGAAATTTCATTATTCGAGGTGTTTTAATTCATTAACGACTTGGAACCAAAGACAGATTAGGACTGTTTGTGCGTCTTTGTCTTTGTGATATGCAGTCAGTAACTTAAGAATAGATTTTATGGAGCAGAAAATGGAACGGAAAATACGAATTCTCATGGCCAAACCCGGCTTGGATGGCCACGATAGAGGAATAAAGGTGCTGGCCCGCGCTTATAGGGACGCAGGTATGGAAGTCATATATCTTGGCCTCCGACAGACGTCTGAGATGATCGTCAGTGCAGCTGTTCAGGAAGACGCAGACGTCATCGCTTTGAGTATACTATCTGGTGCACACATGACCATCTTCCCGCAGGTGATGGAGTTGATGAAAGATCAAGGCGTTGAGAATGTTTTGGTAACTGGCGGCGGTATAATTCCTGAGAAGGACATGGAAACTCTCGCATCGCAGGGAGTAGGGAAGCTGTTTGGCCCCGGTACGCCTATCCAAGAGACTGTTGACTATATCAAGGAATGGGTAAGCGAAAACAGGTGGAGTGTGTGACAGCTGTAATTATGGAGGCACTAGACAAACAGATGATAGAAAACTATATTGAGGACAAACCGGAGTCAGTTCTTTTCCCCATGCTGGCAGAACAATTCCTTTTAAGCGGTGATTTTGAGAAAGCGCATGAGGTCTGCTCTAGTGGCTTGTCTTTTCACCCGGAGTCTGTAGCCGGATTGTTCATTGAAGCCAGAATTTTTGTGGCAGAAGGTGAATTCGAGAAAGCCGAACAGAAGTTTAAAGAGGTAATTTTCCTTGATCCACAGCACTTCAATGGGCATGTACTCCTAGCTGAGTGCCAGATACGCCTCAGCCGGGCAGATAGTACAGTGAAGAAATTGTTCAACCGTATACTAGAGATGGATGAAAAAAATCAACTAGCCGGGGAATGGTTGGCTTCTTCTGGTAAGAAAAAGAAAAAATCAAAAGCGAAGGGAAAAACAAAGGTAAAGAAAAAGGCAACACCACAGGTAAAGGCTAAAACAAAGGTAAGGACCAAGACCAAGGGAGGGAGTAAGAAGAAACCGGCGAAACAAAATGCAAAAACAAAAACCAAAACCAAAACCAAAGAAAATCATACAGCCTCGTCGAAAATTGTTCCTGAACTTAAAATCAGTCCGGAGATTGCCACCTTCACCTTGGTAGCAGTACTAAAGAGTCAGCATCTATATGCAGAAGCGCTGGACGTACTTAAGGTGATGTCCAGGAAGAAAGGATCAGATAAGGATCGGATAAAGAAAGAACGCGAGATACTTTCGACTTTATTAGAGAAAGAAAAGGAAAAGTAAAATGTCACTTATCCCGAAACGAGTGGAGAAGCTGCAAGAGCGTCTGGCGAAAGAATCGCTTGGCGGGATGTTGGTGACCAATCTCACCAATGTACGATATCTCTCCGGATTTACCGGTTCTGCCGGTTCGTGCCTGATTCTTGACCAAAAGAGCTATTTCATCTCCGATGGTCGCTACCTTACTCAATCCAAAGAGCAGGTACAGGATATGGAGATCATTATTGATACCGGTTCGCACCTTCAGATTATCAGAGACAACAATCTTATATCTAACGGTACCACACTGGGTTTTGAAGCTGATTTTCTGCCCGTCAACCAGATGAACAAACTGCGCGAACTTTTCCCAGATACACAGTGGGAGGTCACATCCCGATTTGTGGAAGAGATAGCGGCTGTGAAAGATAAGAGCGAACTCCGAGCAATCCGTTCAGCCGTGGAGATCACCGATGAAGTGTTCGATCAGCTCATTCCCGAATTGCGTATTGGTTCTGTTGAACGCGAGGTGGCGGCAAAGATTTCATTCGCTTACAAGATTCTGGGAGCTGACGGTGACTCCTACGATCCTATCGTCGCCTCCGGTCCCAATTCTGCTTTGCCTCATGCGGTACCATCTGACAGAGAATTTCAGGACGGCGATTTCGTGGTCATGGATTTTGGCGCGCTCTATCAGGGCTACCACGCCGATATGACTCGTACCGTCGCTATCGGTTCCGTAACTGATCGGCATCGCGAAATCTATTCTGTGGTGCAGGAAGCACAAAAGCGAGGATGTGAAGCTGCCCGAGCAGGCATGACCTGCCGGGAGCTGGATGCAGTTACGAGGGACCATATCACGGAGAAGGGCTATGGTGATTATTACGTCCACGGGACAGGCCACGGCTTGGGGCTGGAAGTACATACTATGCCTCGCCTTTCCCAGATCAGCGATGATACATTACTGGAAAATTATGTAGTAACCATCGAGCCGGGTATTTATATCCCGGAGTTCGGTGGCGTGCGGATTGAAGATGATGTCATCATTCAAAATGATGGTTGTGAGATTCTCAATCGATCCACGAAAGATTTGTTGGTTCTTTCCTAAATATTTTCAGAAACTGATGCGACCTCTTCCCATACTATTCATCTCGACGTTAGTTGTTTTTTCGTCGTTAGCTGCAGATGATTCAGATTCCTACTTAAACTACCTTTCTTCCGGCATTAATCACTCTGTTTCCGACAGAACCAATCAGATTATTCTTGGCTCAGCAATTGTGGGTGGGCTACTTCTCCGCGGACAAGATGTACCTCTACGAGATTCCATTCAACCGGATGGATTTATGTCTAAGCAGCTCTCTCACGGCCTCGATTTATACGGTAATGGCTGGGCTTACGGTACAGCGATTATAGGTGTGGGTGTCCTTTCTTACCGTGAAGGTGGGAAGAGTCAGATGACACGAGACTTGAAGTATCTTACAACATCTTTGGGGACAACTGCAGCATTGACTTATCTGTTGAAATGGACTGTCGGGCGAAAACGGCCTAATGGGAATGATCGCAGGTCTTTCCCGTCAGGACACACTTCTGCAAGTTTTGCACTGGCTGCATCGATGGATAGGCTTTACGGTCATAGGATAGGCCTACCAGCTTATTTGATTGCTACTGCTGTAGCAGCCCAGCGAATCCACGACAATAAGCACTGGCTGACAGATGTCATTACCGGTGCGGCTTTGGGTACTGTAATTGGACGGGGGTACGGGAATATTCATGAAGAGGAACGAACCGCAGACAATTTGAATATGACTACTTCATTGGGACAACAAGGGCTCCAATTTGCAATTGTCATTCCACTGAGAATGGAGTATTAGAGTGTCGGATTTTATTCCGACAAAACAGATGAATGATATTCATTATTCTCGGTTTGACGCTGATTGATTTAACGTAAATTTGCTGGCATTTTTCAAGTACATAAGAATTGTTTACATCATAAAATTTTCGACATACAGTCTTAAGAACTAAACATGACCCCATCAAGAGGAATAAAAAATATAGAAAGAGGATCGATCATCCCCATTGGCGGCGCAGTCAGCAAACGAAAAAATCCCATTATCCTTCAAAATTTTGTTGATGAATGCGGTGGGAAAAATGCAGTTATTCCTATAATAGCCACAGCAACAAAAGTAAAGGAAATTGGAGAACAATATGTTGAGCTATTCAAAAAAATAGGTGCAAAGAAAGTAACCATTGTAAACATTAAAAAACGCACTGATTGCTTCGAGGAAGAATCTCTTTCTCAACTTGCCCAAGCAACCGGTATTTTTATTACAGGTGGTAATCAATTGAGGCTATCAACTATTCTAGGCGGTACTCCCGTTGCACAGCTAATCCGAAGATTGAATGCAGATGGTGTACATGTAGCTGGGACCTCAGCAGGAGCAGCTATATTATCTGAACATATGATATCCGGTGGACGAAGCGGTGAAACACCAACTCCGAGGAGTGTATCACTTACGCCTGGTCTTGGGCTGACAAACAGTGTAGTAATTGATCAACATTTCCGCCAGCGTGATCGTCTTGGCAGACTGCTTGCGGCAGTAGCTTACAATCCATTTTTAATCGGTATTGGTATTGATGAAGATACGGCGGTTTTCATCAAACATGATCATACGTTTGAAGTTGTGGGTAGCGGGGCTGTAACCGTTGTAGATCCCAGCCATATTAAGCATTCAACCATGAGCGAAGCCCGTGGTTCAGATGCAGTAAATCTCGTCGATATAAAACTTCACGTTCTGGCTGAAGGTGCATCCTATAATCTTGATACAAAAAAAGCGGTTGTTCCTGAGCTATCGCAATAATTAGTGCTGGTTTTCAAGAGAGAAAAATGAAAGTACTGGAAACAAATGTTTATGTGGGGCCTAATGTATACGCCCGTTTCCCCGTTATTCGCCAAATCCTTGATTTAGGGATTTTAGAAGAATGGCCAACGACCAGATTGGGTTCAGGATTCACAAATAGTCTAATTAAGCTGTTGCCGGGCCTTGAGGAACATGGCTGTTCTTACCGTGAAAAAGGTGGATTTATCCGTCGTCTGATTGAAGACGAAGGTACTTGGCTGGGGCATGTGATGGAACATGTTGCCATCGAATTGCAGAATATGGCCGGTTCAAAAGTAACCTTTGGCAAAACCAGATCAATGGAAGAGAAAGGGCACTACAATATGGTCTTCCAATATTTACAGCGGGATGTCGGTCTGGAAGCCAGTCGTCTTGCCCGCACCGTGATCCTTGACTTGCTGCCGGATAAGGTAAAAAAAGAACTGGGTGAAAAACTTGATGATTTTGTTTTCCAAGAGGCAAGAGATGAGTTTATACGATTTGCACAAAAATTCGAGTTTGGACCCAGTACAGCATCACTGGTAAACGCTTCCAAAGAGAGAGACATTCCATGGATTAGGCTCAACAGGTATAGTCTTGTGCAGTTCGGACACGGGAAATATCAGAAACGGATTCAGGCCACGGTTACAAATCAGACTCGTCACATTGCTGTGGAAATCGCCAGTGACAAAGATGACACGAATTCCCTATTGAGTGATCTCGGTCTTCCGGTCCCGATTCAAAAACTAGTTTATAGTGAAAAAGAGGCATCTTATGGTGCCCGTCGGATTGGATATCCTGTTGTTCTCAAACCGTTAAACGCCAATCATGGTCGGGGAGTATCTATTAATTTGACTGAAGAAGATCAGGTTAAGAAGGCCTTCAAGATTGCTCGGGAAAGAGGTTCTTCACGGGGTGTTTTAGTTGAGAGCTTTATCACAGGTTTCGACCACAGGATGCTGGTTGTAAATGGGGCATTGATTGCGGTCGCGAAACGTGTCCCTGGACATGTGAAGGGAGATGGTAAACATACAATTCAACAATTGGTGGATTTAGTAAATGAAGATCCTAGGCGAGGAATTGGCCATGAAAAGGTCCTTACTCAGATTCATATTGATCACCAGGCTGAACGTTTAATGAAGACAAAGGGATACACCCTTGAGACTGTTTTGAAAAAGGATGAAATTCTTTTCCTCAGATCTACAGCAAACCTTTCAACAGGAGGAACATCGATAGATTTGACAGACCTAGTCCATCCGGACAATCGATCCATGGCTGAACGGGCAGTGAAGGCAATCGGATTGGATGTGGGCGGAGTCGATTTTCTTACGGATGATATCACTCAATCCTATAAAACTGTAGGCGGTGCCATTGTAGAAGTAAACGCCGCACCGGGATTTCGGATGCACGTTGCACCCAGTGAAGGCGAACCTCGAGACGTGGCTGGCCCGGTAATAGATATGTTATTTCCCCAGGGTTCTCCCAGCAGGATCCCCATTGCCGCCATAACCGGCACGAATGGCAAAACAACGACTACGCGAATGCTGGCACACATCATGAAGACAGCCGGTCATACCGTTGGATTTACGACTACAGATGGTGTCTATATAGATGGGCACCTGACCGTAAAAGGGGATATGACCGGTCCAAAAAGTGCGCAGATGGTATTAAGGGACCCGGATGTGGATATGGCAGTTCTTGAGACGGCGAGGGGTGGCATTCTTCGCAGTGGACTCGGATTTGAGAAAAGTTCTGTAGCTGCCTGCCTGAATATTTCAGCGGATCATCTTGGATTGCGCGGAGTGGACACACTTGAGCAATTGGCAGAAACCAAGCGCGTGGTAGTAGAAACAGCTACAGATACAGCTGTGTTAAACGCGGATGATGAACATTGCTTGAAAATGGCCGATTATACCAAAGCGGAATATTTGTGCTACATTACTATGAATCCTGAACATGAACTGGTAAAACAGCATATCCGCGCGGGAGGTAGGGCAGTTGTTCTCGAAAAGGGGATCAACGGCGAAATGATCACATTTTATGATAAAGGGGC
>MDSZ01267615.1_pt1 | contig 10401 bp, 9 predicted proteins | sample 811201 | NCBI WGS metagenome assembly MDSZ01 (sample SAMN05326647, study PRJNA326480) | marine metagenome | isolation source: seawater | place: Indian Ocean: North | collected 2010
ATTCAGAGACTTAGGTGTCAAAGAAAGCTGTTTGAATATGGGTGTTCGCTGATAATTAAATCCCCAAAGAACCAAAAAGAAAAAAACTATGGCTCCCAGACTATTGAGCAAGGACCTAATACTGAGTATGCTTCGATTTTTCCAGCCTTTAGTTTTGTAAAAATTGCGGATAAAGATCCCTATTAAAATTACAATGGAGAGGATAAAAAGATAAACGCTGGGGAATGGCAAATGCCCCAGCGTTAAATCAATCACATTTCTAATTCCCGGAAAGAATGTTCTGGAATAAATATCATCAGTCGCTTCTGGATAGCGAATTGCCAACCATCTTAAACCCAGAGCCATCAGGCCAAGGATTGTCCACGACCAATCTCTCTTTCCCATTATTTATAATATCAGATGCCTTCAGCCTCTACTTCCTTCACTTCGGGAAGCATGCGGGTAAGCAAGTTTTGGATACCTGCTTTGAGGGTAACTGTACTGGAAGGACATCCTGAACAGGCTCCCTGTAAAAGAACCTTCACCACACCGTCTTTGAAGGAATGAAATACGATGGCTCCACCATCCTGCTCTACTGCTGGACGGATATATTCATCGAGGATTCCTTTGATCTTTTTGACAATTTCGGAGTCATTTTCATCAAATAAAGGATCCTTATCAAAACTAGCTTGAACAGGCATTTTCCCTGCTTCCAAATATTGTTTGATATGATCTCTGATGATGGTCTGAATTTCAGGCCACTCTACTTCCTCCGATTTGGTAACTGTGACAAAATTAGAAGCTATGAAAACGCGTTCCACTGCAGAGAAGTTAAACAATTCTTGAGCCAATGGGCTATTTTCGGCACTTTCTGCATTGGGAAAATCAAAGCTCAAACCGTCTTCCACCAACATAAAATTGGCAACAAACTTCAAGGAATTCGGATTTGGGTTAGCCTCCATGTAGAGGTGAACCGGTCTTGCTTGTGCTTTTAGCATCAGTTTATCAGTTTTTTGTTGAAATAAACCCTGATCAAGGCGAATAGTTCCTGCAAAGGTAAGTTTCCATTCGGAATTATTTCATAGGCTCTCCGGTTGCTGCGTACCAAATCCCCCCATATAAATGCTTTAAAAAATCCGGATCCTCATAAGCGGACTCCACATGGCCTAAAGCTGTATAAAATACCCGTCCGCCGTCAAACTCATGATACCAAGCCATAGGATGATTTGCCCCATTACCTTTAGCTACTTGATAGGTTGATTCATCTGCATTGAGAAGCACTTTAATATTGGGATTGATATTTCTGAATTCATATAACTCATCCGTCCAAAGCCAATTTTTTGGTAAATGCCAAGTGGCCGGATGATTGGAATCTACTACTTCTAATCTCAGAGTTTGCTGCTTGGGATGAGCTAAAAAGTATGCTCCAATCAATTGATTGTACCATGGCCAATCGTATTCTGTATCTGTGGCTGAGTGAATCCCAACTACACCTTTACCACTTCTTACAAATTTTTGAAAAGCCGCCTTTTGCTCCTCATTGAAAATAGTCCCTGTAGTACTCATCAGGATAATGACATCGAATTTCTCCAAATTCTCATCTTTGAAGTAGTTGGCGTCCTCTGTCGTATGGACAGAAAACACATGGGTCTGACCCAATTTTTTCAAGGCAACCACACCGTCTGGGATGGACTGATGTCTGAAGCCAGCAGTTTTACTAAAAACCAAAGCCCGGAATTGTTGAGCTTGGGACTGCATCAAACCGGCAGTTAGGAGACAAGCTGTAAGTAAAAGGAATTTAAGTTTCATAGGTTTTTTGGGGTTTGAGTTGTTATCAAACACAAAATACAAAAACCTAGAAGTCAATAAGTATTTTTTTTATTATCGGCTAATCAAGAGCTCATTTAATGCTTATCATCTAAATCGATCTCAGTAAGAAATTACAAAGCTATTCCATAGGACCCCACCAGATAATCTCCTATTGATCAAACCACCAATGAGGGGTATCGTTTGTACTATTTGGAAATTCACTGCATCGGAGGCATGTTTTTGGATATTTATCCAGCGGTCTATTTCGTTCGTAAGTACAGATCTCTGGAAGGAAAAAAGGCACGTCTGCTCTTGTGGTGTAAATTCTTTTTTGACTCACTTTTGCCACTTCGAAATATCCCAAAACAAGTTCTTCAGGATCTATGTCATTATACAAATTACCTCTAATCTGAGCTGGTGGAGTATCGAACACTGAGCCAGTATTATTGACCAAAACTTTTACCTTTTGCCAATAATCAAAAGACTCCCTGGAAATACTCACTTGTCTGACATTGAAATAATGTCTACTCAAGAAGGACTCATCCACCACGCGTTGGGCTACTATCTGCCTATTTTGATTTGTAGAAAAACCGGAGGCTTGTCCATTAAACAACGCAATTCTTTCTGGATCAGGAAAGTCAAAAACGTAGCAATCTGGGGGTGCTTTGTTGAAAGGGTTAGGAAAAAATGTCAAATTCCAATAGTAAGCCTCGTCCACATCCCATCGTAAATAGTAGGGCTCATTAGTTTCAGGAAGGCTAACTTCAGTTTGTATAGAAATGAAGGCAGTTTCGGGGGCCCCTTTAAAATTACCACGTACAAACTCATAGCTCAATTCATCTTCTCCAACAATATCAGGCATCCTTTCCGGAATAGACAGGTATCGCTTTCCCTGAATGATTATCTCAAGGTGATATTCTACCCCTGATTTGAATTTCACTTCTCTGCCGAGCATGTATTTTCCAGGTCCGATTTCATTGAATCTACTCTGGGAATTATCACTCCCTATAACAACTACTTGAGCACCCCTTACAGGTCTGGGCAAATCATTTAAAACCAAATATTGCCCTGAGTATAATGGCTCCCTGTTGGCCGAAGTGGTTTCTGACAGGAATACAAATTTATCTTCATCGAGGTTACTTATCTGTCCAGAAACAATGAGCTTTTCTGTTCCTTTATCCAAAGGAAAAGTAATCTGATCTATGCATGAGGCAAACATCAAAAAAATCAAGGCTAAGCAAAAAGTTGTAAGATGTTTATTCATTTTCTCCTCCTATCTGAATGCTATACGTAATTGAGGGGAAGATAGCTCCTAAAACTGCCAGTCTGTAAGGCCTCAATTGCCTACTATCCCCATCTTTTTGCCAAAAAACTGAATATGCATTTCGCCTCCCTAAGAGGTTATAAATGCTAAAGTTGAGACTATCGCCCTTCTTTGAAAATACTTTTTCGAAAGTGTACGAAATGTCAACCCGAAAGTAATCCGGTATTCTATACTGATTTCTCTCAGAATACTCCGGAATAACCAATCCATTTAAAATGTAACTTGAATTGACAGCGCTGACTGGTCTGCCACTGGCATAATTGACAGAAAAGTTAAACAATCCTCTTGGGTACATTTTTCTGCTAAGAATAAAATTTATCTCATGTGGCTTATCATAATTGCTGGGATACCATTCTCCCTGATTGATTTGCTTTTCTTCAAACTCCCCCAGACTTCTGAAAAAGGACCTGGAATAGGTATAAGCGAGCCAACCTGTGAGAACCCCTAGATTCTTTTTAATCATGAATTCAGCACCATAGGCTCTTCCTTCCCCAAAAACTAATTCGGTTTCCATCTGAGGATTTAAAAAGATCTGAGCAAAATCTTTGTATTCTACTTGGTTCTGAATTTTTCGATAAAATCCATCCACAGAAAACTCCCACTCATTCCCTTTACTATTTCTGAAAATGCCAAATGAAAAATTATCAGATCGCTGAGGGGGAATATATCTTGTGCTCAATTGCCAAAGATCAATTGGAGTGGGCCCGAAAGTATTGCTTACTGATTGTATGTATTGATTAAGCCTGGAATAGCTCAATTTGGCTGAAAGGTTTTGACCAAAATTCTGACGTAAGGAAATCCTGGGCTCAAACCCATTATAGTTGGCTATAGATCCTCCTTCAAAAAACTCCTGTCCAATAGTTTCTTCCCTAGTGATTGGAGCATTTTCCCTGTAGACAAAAACGGTATCAGGTCCTTTTTGGCTATAAAATGAGTATCGTAAACCCGCCACAATAGCGGTATTTTGACTAATATCCCATTCTAGACTTGAAAATAAAGCGCTTTCCAGACCTTGTTCTTTTCCAACCTGCTCAGTAGCTACATTTGATCCTTCAAAAAAGGGACTTAACTGCTCGGATTTCCCTGAATAATAGACAAGTTCGGCTCCATTGGAAATGGAAAAGCGATCAGAGGCCCATACCAAAGTGACCTTTGCCTGCTGATAATCCATCCCATTTTCTACTTGCGCAGCATCGATTCCCTCAGGGTCGAAAAAAGTATTGGAAAATTCCCCATTGGCTAATAAAGCTTTCAATGATAGCTGCTCTCCCAAGATTCCTTTATACTTGATGGAACTCACTCGATTTGACCAATCATAGCCGAATTCATCAGAAAATTTAAAATAATCGCCCGTCATCAAAGTGTTTACTTCCAAATCATGCCCTTGAGCCAAGTTCCAATTCAACCCTATGTAGGCATCATGGAAATTTAGTTCGGAGTTTTTGATATCTAAGTCTCTAGCTTGCTGCAATAACCAATTGGCGTTGGACACTCGCCCGCCAATAATTAAACTTGCCTTTTCCTTCTGAATAGGGCCTTCTAGCATCAGTTTCGCATTGGAAGTACCAATACCCGCTAGCCCAGACCAATTCTCTTTAGAACCAGAGCGCATTGCAATATTTAATGCTGACCCTGCTCTACCCCCTAAATTCGAGGGTAAATTTCCTTTGTAAAGAGTAAATGATTCCGTCACATCGGTATTAAATGCCGACAAAAATCCTAATGCATGATTGGAACTCAAAACTAAAACTTCGTCCATCAACAGGAGATTTTGATCGGTTTTTGCTCCCCTTACATTGATTCCTGAAGTACCCTCACCGACTGAGCTGACACCTGGCAAAAGTTGTAACCCTTTAAAAATATCAGCTTCTCCCAAAAACGCAGGAATTGCCTTGAGTTCGCGCGTGGTCAATTTTTCTATTCCAGTTATTGGATTTCGCACATTTCTATCAGGCTCATCAGAAAGTACTACTACCCCTTCTAACTCATAACTTTTCTCCTCCATAGAAATAGAAATAATTCCATTGTCAAAAAGTGACACTTGAGTAAAAACCGGAATTTTTGAAGTATGCCTGAAGGTGACCTTGTGCTCTCCTGGAGCAAGCTGAATAAAATATGTTCCAAATCTATCGGTACTGATTCCCGAATAAAATCCATCTACATGAACTCCTACCCCATCAATCCCCTCGCCACTTTTCTTGTCGGTAATTTTACCTGTGAGAATATAATTAATAGGATGGTTTCCTTCCTTTTTTCCAAATTGAAAACTCAAAGAGTCGGTTTGAGCGTAGGAGTTTATTGCCCAAAAAAACAGCAGGAAAGAAAATATCAGTTTTGCTTTAAGCATACTTGATTCGAGTATCAAAAAAATATGAAATTCGTATATGATAAATGTAATTATCAATCCGATAAATTACACTTCAAAAATGTCAAAGCTTTAGAAAAACTTGACAAAGCGTATTTAAAGGATGATAAAGGCATTAAAATGCTTTAGCTATTACTATTAAATTTACACATTAGAAGACCATAAAATTCGAATCATGAAAAAGCTAATGCTTCTTTTGCTGACAATTCTTGTGTTCGGTGCCTGTAAAGAATCAGAAGAACCGCTTCAGGATGCTTTTGTATTTGGGAGATGGTCAGCCTTTTGTACGGGCAACTGTATTCAGATTTACAAGCTGGAAAATGATAAGTTGTACGTAGACAACTTAAACTCATTTAGGGAAGCCGCCACCATTACTTATAAGCCTACACCTTTAAGTAATCAGTACGTAGCGAAGGCAAAATCACTAAGAGATAGCTTTCCCCAATCATTGTTGGAAAATCCCTTCTCTGTAATTGGATGCCCGGATTGCGCGGACCAAGGTGGTATTTATTTGGCTTTTGACAATCGTGAAGGGACTCTATATTGGCAAATAGATGCAGATGAAACTACCTGGCCTGAAGTGATCAGGCCTTATTTGGAAGAATTGACTGAATTTATAGATCAGTTGCCACAGGATTGATTAAAGAGCCTGAATCAATTCCTTCATAACTCTCGCCATGATAGGTTCAGCTTTGGCAGCTGCCTCCAAGACTTCCTGAAGGGTAATTTTCTTTATTTTCCCTTCTACACCTAGATCAGTTATGGCGGAAATTCCAAAAACCTCAATTCCTGATTGTCTGGCCACCAAAACCTCCGGAACTGTACTCATGCCTACTGCATCAGCTCCAATAATCCTCAAATATTTATATTCTGCAGGAGTTTCCAAATTTGGGCCTGATACGCCTGCATACACTCCTTTGTGTAATTTGAAGCCTAAATCTTTTCCGATCTTTTCTGCCTTTTCAATCAGTCTTTTTGAGTAAGCATCACTCATGTCCGGAAATCTTGGCCCAAACTCATCCGGATTGTGACCTCTTAAAGGGTTTTCAGGAAATAGATCTATGTGATCGCTGATTATCATGACTTCTCCTACCTCTTGATTGGGATTTAGCCCTCCGGAAGCATTGGAAACGAAAAGTCTTTTTACACCCAGCGTCTTCAAAACTCTTACAGGAAATGTCACCTGCTTCATAGAGTACCCTTCATAGTAATGGAATCTTCCCTTCATGGCCACGACTTTTTTGCCGCCGAGAATTCCAAAAATAAGTTTGCCTGAATGACTTTCAACGGTGGAAACCGGGAAATGAGGAATATCCGCATAATCGACTTCCAAGTCAGGATCGATCTGGTCACCCAGTTTACCCAATCCAGTGCCGAGAATAATCATATTCTCTATAGGCTCAGGATAAAGATTTTTCAAAAAGTTGCTCGCTTCTGCAATTTGAGATGGATAAGTCATAGAAGTTTAGGTTTATCGCAAAGATATTAATATTGCCCTAGCTACGAACTTTTACCCCCTTTAGCTTGTATAGCTTTCAGCATAATTTGAAAAAAATGATTAAGATCATAGTCGGAACAAACCGCAAAAACTCTGTTTCCAAACAAATCGCCCTATACTATCAAGGCCTATTGAGTCAAAAAGGAGTTGAATCTGAAATTCTGGAATTGGAAGATTTGCCTTCGGATTTTATCGAGACAGCTCTTTATGAGAATAATGGAAAAAATGAGGAATATAATTCATTCCATCAAAGGGTAGCAGATGGGAAAAAGTTTGTCTTCATCGTCCCTGAATACAATGGGTCATTTCCAGGGATTTTAAAATCATTCATTGACGGGATGACCTATCCCAATACCTTTAGAAATAAAAAAGCCGCACTAGTCGGCCTTTCTTCTGGAATCGGGGGAGGTGGCATCGCATTGAGCCACCTCACCGATATATTCCATTACCTAGGAATGCATGTTCTTGCTCTCAAGCCGAAGCTCGCTAAAATTGAGCAAAATATGTCAGATAACCTGCTCACCAACAGGCTGTATGTAGAACTGCTGCAATCCCAGGCAGAGATGCTGCTTGATTTTTAGGACTTAGTCCACATTATCATGCAGAAACCTGTTGTTTCCCAGGATTTCGTTATCATCGTTGACATTGAATTTGCTGATAGTATTCTCTGAACTATGCTCAGGCTCATTCAATGTCACATTTTTTCTCAAATAAGCAGGAACCTCCATTTTTTCTTTCAATTCTTCAGGAGTCGGGTTAAACGAACGGTTTCCTTTTAGCTTCTCAAATCGCTCATGCGCTCTTTGAATAGCTTTTTGCTTCATTTGCTCATAGTAATCATTTGCATAAACCGGCTTGGAAGGCTCTTGATTAGAAGGTAACTCCTGCTCCTTTTTCTCCTCTTCAGGCTCTTCTTCATAAAGATCATGAACGATCTTTTCAGGCTGAGATGGCTTGGATTCAGTAGGCTTACTTTCCTCTCTCTTTGTAAAATCAAATGTAAAGGTTGACTCCTGCTTTTCCTTTTCAGGCATAGGTGTTGGCTCTTTTGGAGCTATCGGTGCCTTTGGAGTAGTAAAAACGAAGGTGCTTCCATTACTGATCGGCTCCTCTTTCACCTTTTCAGATTTTCCGGAATCCAAGTTGATCACCGTCTTTACTTCTTCTGATTCCTCAACTTCAGCAGTAGGCTTTTCGACAATAGGAGCTGGGATCGGAGCTGGGGTAGGAGCCACACTTTTCTCCGGAGTTCTTCTGGCACCTTTCAGTTTATCCATTTCGAAACCAGTTGCGATGACAGTAACCCTGATCGCCTTACCCAATTCCTGATCAATACCCTGACCAAAAATCACTTCAGCATTATCTCCTGCTTTTTCTTGGATGTATTCAGTGATCTCACTCAATTCGTCCATAGAAAGCTCTTCTTCTTCCCCTGACATAATTGACAAAAGGATTTTCTGAGCTCCTTTGATATCTACATTATTCAATAGTGGAGAAGAAATAGCCGCACCAGCTGCTCTGATAGCTCTGCCTTCACCTTCCTCAGTTGAAGATCCCATCACGGCTGCTCCGGCATCTTTCATTACAGTCTTAACATCTTCAAAATCCACGTTTACATCTTGATGAATCGTAATGATTTCAGCGATAGATTTTGCTGCTGTTGTCAGGATGTCATCTGCTTTACCGAATGCGGTTCTGATTGCCAAGTTTCCGTAAATCTCACGAAGCTTGTCATTCAAAATTACCAGGACAGTATCGCAAGTTTCACGCAAGGACTCAATCCCTTCCTGAGCTACCGTCATTTTCTTTTTCCCTTCAAACATGAAAGGAGCAGTCACGATACCTACTGTAAGGATGTTCAGTTCTTTTGCGATTTTGGCAATGATAGGAGCTGCTCCTGTTCCGGTTCCACCTCCCATACCTGCGGTAATAAATACCATTTTGGTATTGTCTGCCAATAGCTCACGGATTTCGTCCTGAGACTCAATCGCTGCATTTTTTCCTTGCTCAGGATTCGCTCCTGCACCAAGGCCTTCAGTTAGGTTTGCACCTAATTGCAATCTTAAAGGAACAGGACTTGACTTTAGAGCCTGCGCATCGGTATTGACTACCACAAACTCTACATCCTTAATTCCCTGACTGTACATGTGGTTTACGGCATTGGAGCCACCACCACCCACGCCAATTACCTTGATAATTGACTTTTGATTCTTTGGAAGATCAAATCTGTAATCTTTCATGTTATCTGACATATTATTTAATTGGTGAATTAGTTATTTTCAATTTGATAGGGTTAGGAAATAGGGAAATAAGCAGCAGGACCGCTTATCTCCCCCCAATCATAAGCCCTAGTAATTACCGTCGTCTCCTATATCATCGTGAATAATGCTCTTGAGCTTATCCCCGATGTTTCGGAAAATATCTTTTGGATTAAAGTCTTTTTTAATTGCTTTAGGCTGAACACCCGCATTAGCCAAGCGCTTGTTATAATTCTCCTCACGATCATCCAAAGCCTTAAAACCTGCTAATACAAGTCCTACTGAAGTGGCAAACATAGGACTCTTCACTTCTTCAATTACTGACTTGCCCAAGTGCTCATTTGGATATCCAATTCTGGTATCCAATCCAGTCATGTATTCGAAAAGCTGAGAGATAAACTGCAATTGAGAACCACCACCAGTGATCACAATTCCTCCAGCCAATTTCTTATAATGGCCGCTCTGCATAATTTCATTTTGGACGATCTCGATGATCTCTTCCATTCGAGCCTGAATAATAGAGGCCAGATTACGGATAGAAATTTCTTTTGGAGGTCTATTTCTCAAGCCTGGGATAGACACAATTTCATTTGGATTCGCCTCTTCTGCGATCGCTTTTCCAAATCGTGTTTTTAATAGTTCTGCCTGATTGTGCATCACCATACAGCCCTCTTTGATATCCTTAGTAATAATGTTTCCACCTAAAGGAATCACCGCTGTATGACGGATAATATTTTCGTAGAAAATGGCAATATCTGTAGTTCCACCACCGATGTCCACTAAGCAAACACCAGCCTCTTTCTCTTCATCACTCAAGACTGAAAGTGAGCTCGCCAATGGCTCAAGAATTAACTGCTTGGAAGTTAAATCCGCTCTCCTTACACATCGGTTGATATTATTGATAGCTGTAGTCTGGGCAGTGATGATGTGAAAATCTGCTTCCAGTCTTGTTCCGGACATACCCACCGGATCCTTTATTCCACCTTCATAATCTACCGTATAATCCTGAGGCATGACGTGAATAATTCTATTTCCCGGAGGAACCAGAATATTCTCCATTTCTGAAGAAAGCCTGCGCACATCTTCTATGGTAATTTCATCCTCTGTAGGCGGACGCATGATGCTTCCACTTTGAATTTTGCTCTGAATATGTTGTCCGGCAATTCCC
>MDSZ01118167.1_pt1 | contig 10400 bp, 10 predicted proteins | sample 811201 | NCBI WGS metagenome assembly MDSZ01 (sample SAMN05326647, study PRJNA326480) | marine metagenome | isolation source: seawater | place: Indian Ocean: North | collected 2010
ATATCCTCACCTGAAATAGATAATTTGTTTTTTTTGCTGCTCCTCTCGCTTGCGTATCTGTTTATGACTCTGGTTAAAGCACTTCTAAAACCTAGCAAATGTGTTCCACCATCTCTTTGAGGAATATTATTTGTAAACGGCAAAACCTCTTCACCATAGCCAGCGTTCCATTCTAATGAACATTCAACAGTTACATTATTTTTGCTAGCAGTCACATAAATTGGTTTCTTAAAAATTACTTTTTCATTTTTATTAATTAAAATTGGTTTTTTATGGTTTATATGTTTTACAAATTCTGTAATACCTCCATCATACTTATGGACAATTTCTTTTTCTTTTTTCGACTTTTTGTCAAAAAGTGTGATGCTTATTCCTTTGTTAAGAAAAGCCAACTCTCGAATTCTTTTTTCCAATATATTTGAATTAAATTCAATAGTTGAAAATATATTTTTTGAAGGAAGGAAGGTAATTTTAGTTCCTCTTTTTTTTGTTTTACCTATTTGTTTCAGTTTTTTATTTGTATTCCCATCGTTAAAAGTTATCTCATATTCTTTATTATCTCTAAAAATTTTAAGTTCTAGTTTTTCAGATAAGGCATTTACTACGGAAACCCCTACCCCATGCAATCCTCCAGAAACTTTATAGGATTCGTGATCAAATTTCCCTCCTGCATGTAATTGAGTCATTATTACTTCTGCAGCCGGTAATTTTTCGGTTTTATGAATATCTACTGGTATCCCTCTTCCATCATCTTCAACGGTTATACTGTTGTCTTTATTCATTTGGATAATGATATTTTTACAGTGGCCTGCGAGAGCTTCATCTATCGCATTATCAACGACCTCGAAAACCATGTGATGAAGACCCGTTCCATCGTCAGTGTCCCCGATATACATACCTGGCCTTTTTCTTACTGCGTCTAAACCTTTAAGAACCTTAATGGAGTCTGCTCCATATGATGAATTTTTATTTGTTGCGGAGTTTTTTGACATATAAAAAGATGCAGATTTATATCATTTTTTTGAGTTAAGATAAAACGACTGTAAATACCAAATGCCTAAAATTATTAATTATCAACACTTTTAGATCAAAATAAAAAAAACTTTCTTAAAACAATGCAAATTAGATTTTCATAGGCATTATTACATAATAGCTGTTTTTATCTGATACGTCTTCAATTAAAACTGGTGAAACAGAGTCTTTCAAATTCATTTTTAGATTTTTATCTTCAACCTCAGATGCGATATCAATAAGATATTTTGAATTAAAACTAATATTTAAATTTTCAGAATTAAAGTTTGCTCTAATTAACTCATTTCCCTCACCTGAGTTGGCGCTATTTACAGAAAGTTGAATATTTTCTTTATTAATAGCAAGTTTTACCCCTTCTTTTCTATCTAGAGAAACACTAGTTACTCTTTCTATTGATTGAATAAAATCTTTAGATGAAACTATTAAAGTTTTATCATTACCTTTAGGAACAACTTTTTTGTAATCAGGAAATTTTCCATCAATTACTTTAGAAATTAATCTTATATTTCCAAGTGTAAATTTGATTTTATTCTCACTTGTTTGCATGGTTAACTCTTGATTGCTATCTGACAATAATGCACAAAGTTGAAAAACAACTTTTTTAGGTAATATTAGTGAGGAGAAATTATCTATATTATCAACTTCTAAACTACTTGATGATAATCTATGACTATCTGTTGCTACACCAGTTAAAAATTTTCTACCATGTGCCTCTGATAAATGTAAAAATATACCATTTAAGTAATGTCTTGTATCATCATTCGAAATTGAAATTTTCGTTTTATTCAAAAGTTTTAAAAATTTATCTTTATTTAATGGAATTTCTACATCGTCAAATTCATCGGAAAATGTTGGAAAGTTGTCCGTTGGTAGGCAAAGAAGATTAAAGTCAGAGTTTTCGCTTTTCAAACTTAGCTTATTTTCAGTTTTTAAATCAAATGTAAGTTCTGAATTAGATGAAATCTTTCTTAGAATATCATAGAGAACAGCGGCTGATGTGGTTGTGCTTCCTTCATTAAGAATGTTCACTTGATCAATCTCGTCGTAAAAAACTATATCTAAGTCTGTAGCTATTATAGATAATTTTTTATTTTTAAGTTGTAATAATACGTTAGATAAAATTGGGAGTGTATTTTTTTTTTCAACAATTCCTTGAACATAATTCAATGAATTAAGCAAAACATCTCTTTTTACACTAAATTGCATTTCATTTACTGCTCTATTAAAAGACTTTTTATTTGATTAATATTTTTTTTCATTTCCTCATCTTGATCAGATAGTCTGGTAACAGTTTTTACAGCATGGATAACTGTAGTGTGATCTCTGTTTGCAAATCTTCTACCTATTTCTGGCAAGGATCTTGAAGTCATTTTCTTTGCAAGATACATTGCAATTTGCCTTGGTCTAGCTAAAGGTCTTGATCGTCTTTGAGAAAGCATTTCATTTAATGATATATTAAAATAATTTGAGACTACATTTTGTATCTTATCTACTGTTATTACTCTTATTTGATTAAAAACATCTTTTAAAATATTTTTGCAATCTGAAACATTTAAGTCTTTGTTATGAACTCTACTAAACGCTATTACTCGGTTTAAAACTCCAATAAGTTCTCTAATATTAGTTTTTGTTTCATTAGCTATAAAATTTATTACTTCAGGGCTAAGATTAATATTCTCTTTAAATTGATTTTGAATTTGCTCAATCTTTTTATTTATTATTTTCACTTTTAAATCAAAATCAGGTGTATCAATATCAACAATTAATCCTCCAGATAGTCTTGATTTAATCCTTTCTTGCACTCTATCAAGTTTCATAGGTGTTCTATCAGCTGAAATTATTATTTGCGACCCCTTATCCATTAAACTATTAAATGTATGAAAAAACTCTTCTTGGAGGCTTTCTTTTCCTCTAATAAATTGAATATCATCTATTATGAAAACTGAAGATTTTCTAAAAAAGTCTTTAAAATTAACCATATCATTTTTTTTAATAGACTTAATAAAATGATACATAAACCTTTCAGCGGATATAAACATAACGTTATTTTGTGATTGTAATTCTAAGCCAATCGCATTAAGCAAATGTGTTTTGCCTAAACCAACTCCACCACATATATATAATGGGTTATATCTTGACAAATGCTCACAAACTTTCTTTGAATAAGAAAGTGCAATATCGTTACTTTTTCCTTGAATAAAATTTTGAAAATTTAAGTTAGAATTAAGCCTATTATAGTTAAGTATTGAGTCTTTAATTTCTGTTACTTTGCTAATCTCGTCTATTTTAGATAAATCTGAATTATTCTTATTATCCTCAATTATCTTAAATTCTATTCTATTAAGACTAAGTTTATATTTTTTCACTTGCTCCAATATCTTATCTAAATACCTGGACACAATCCAATCTCTAAAAAATCTTGTTGGAACACCAAGTATTAAATAGTCATTATATTCTTTAATTAATGATAGTTTTTGAAGCCAACTGGTATAAATTTCATTTCCAAAAGTTTTTTTAAATGACTCTTGAATTTCTTCCCAACTTAACGTTTGCTCTTCTTCAGAAATATAAACGTTTTGTTTTTTTGTAATTTTCGAGTCCATGTAATTAATTCTTAAAAGAGATTCCTTTAAACTCTTTTTAATTATCATTTGCAACTATGTAGAGGTTGTAATTTAAAAAAAAATTTATTTAGGTTGTATGATTAACGTAAAGATAGAAAATTTATTTTTATTTTTTTTGTAGACTAAATTCTGATCGAAGAGACTAAATGTAGTCCTTTAAAAGTTTTTTAACAACTCTAAATTGTTATTTTTTAGATTGAATTTTTTTTGAAATTCTTGAAATTTTTCTTGATGCAGTTTTTCTACTTACTACTCCGGATTTAGCAACCTGCATTAGAATTGACTGAAATTTTGGGAAATATTTTTTACTTTTATCTTTATCTTTTGATTTAATATATATTTCCATTTGTTTAATTGCTTTTTTATATTTGCTTTTTCTGATTCTATTAGTTTGAGTTTGTTTTTTTACTCTTCGCACACGTCTAATCGCTGACTTCGTATTTGGCATAATTAAAGATTGTATATATCTCAGCAATATGTGGGTCAACTTTATTATTTTTGACAATAAGGACAATAAAAACTTGCTCGATTAGAAATAACTATTTTTTTTATAGTACTATTACAATCAGCATTAGAACATTTCATACCTTTTCTACCATATACATTAAAATATCGTTGAAATTGGCCGGTCTCACCTCTGCTACTTGAGAAATCTTTTATTGATGAACCTCCAAGTTTTATAGCTTTTTGTAAAACCTTTTTAGTGAATAATAATATTTTTTTAATTTCTGAATCTGTAATCCTGTTTATCTTTCTGACAGGATTCACTCTACTTTTAAATAAAATTTCATTAACATAAATATTACCTAATCCTGAAACAAATTTTTGATCCATCAAAAGATCTTTAATTTTTCTTTTTTTGTTTTTTATTATTTCTTTAAAATATTTAAAATTAAATTTCTCTCCCAAAGGTTCAGGACCCAAAATTTTAAGATGAGAGTTGTTTTTATAGTTTTTATTATATTCAATTTTTATAAAACCAAATTTTCTTACATCATTATAAACTAGTTGTGATTTGTCATTAAATATAAATATAATGTGATTATGTTTTCTATTACTTTCCTTTTCAAGACTATAGTAAAAACTTGTTGCTTTTTTAATATTTTTTTTACTAATAAATATAAATTTTCCAGTCATGCCTAAATGACAAATCATTACCTTTCCCTTTTCAAAGAAAAAAAGGAGGTATTTGGATATTCTTTTTATTTTTTGTATTTTTAACCCAATTATTTGTTTTAAATGTTTTACATTGATCTTATATCGTAGATTAATCTCATTTATTTTGATATTTTTAATCGTTAAGTTATTGATAAACTTTTTAAGAGACTTTTTAACAACTTCAACTTCAGGTAATTCTGGCATATAATTTATATATGAAAACTAATATTCAAAAAAAAACAAAACTAGTCAATTATGTTTTTTCTAAAGTGCATAAAAAATATGACTTAATGAATGATATAATGTCCTTTGGAGTCCATAGAGTTTGGAAAAACAAATTAATCGATTGGATGAAACCTCAGCATGGGCAAAAGTTAGTCGATGTTGCTTCAGGCACTGGAGATATTGTCAAATTATTTCTAAATAAAAATGACAAATTAGCTCAAATCGATTGTGTTGAACCGAATGAAGATATGTTCAATTTTGGTAAAGAAAGATTCAAAAATAAAAAAAATGTTAAATGGTTTAATCAATATGCAGAAAGTTTACCATTCGAAGAAGATTCCTATGATTTTTATACAATCAGTTTTGGTATTAGAAATGTAGGTAATATAAACAAAGCGTTATCTGAAGCTTTTAGAGTTCTTAAGCCTGGTGGGCGTTTTATGTGTTTAGAATTTTCAAAAGTAGATAATGAGATATTTAATTTTATTTACCAAAATTACTCAAAATTAATTCCTCATATAGGTAAATATATTGTTGGCACCTCACAACCTTACGATTATCTAATTAAAAGTATTAAAGAATTTCATTCACAAGCGGAATTACTTAAACTAATGGAAAATAATAAATTTTCTAATATTGAGTATAGAAATCTTTCTAATGGAATTTGTGCAATACACTCTGGATGGAAGATTTAAATGATAAAAAGGACTCTAAGATTATTTAAAATCGCCAGAAAATTATCAACATCAGGTGCAGTTGATGTAATTAATCAAATCTACTCGCTACCTTTAATGGTCAACCTGTTTTTTAGTTGTTTTTCTATAGGAACTTCTAAGAGTAGTTTAGACGATCAAAAAGAGCCAGGTGAAAAATTGTGTATTGCGCTTCAAAATATGGGCACAACATTTATAAAACTTGGTCAATTTCTTGCAACTAGGCCTGACATTATAGGAGATAGAATGGCTAAAGATCTAGAAAGATTGCAAGATAAACTACCTGCTTTTGAATTATACGAAGCAAAAAAAATTATTAAAAAAGAACTGGGTGAAAAACAATTTAAAGGTGTTGTCGAAATTCAAGAACCAATTGCTGCTGCATCGATTGCACAAGTTCATATAGCAAAAATTAATTATGAAAATCAAACTAAAGAAGTTGCCATAAAAATATTAAGACCAGACATAGAAAAACTATTTAATGAAGAGTTAGATGCATTAATGATGTTCGCCTACATAGTTGAAAATACAGTTTCAAAAGCAAAAAGACTTAAGCTTGTTGAAGTAGTACACCTATTACGTGAAATCACTAACATTGAAATGGATCTAAGATTTGAAGCAGCCGCGGCTAGTGAACTATATGAGAATACTAAACATGATAAGGGTTTTAACGTTCCAAGAATTTACTGGAATTATACAACTAAAAAAATTCTTACTTTAGATAAAGTGAATGGCGTTTCTATAAGAGAACATGAAAAGTTGGAAAAATATGGTGTCAATTTAAAAAATTTAGCAGAAAACCTAATACAATTTTTTTTAAAACAAGCTGTCAGAGATGGTTTTTTTCATGGTGATATGCATCAAGGAAATCTTTTTGTTGATAAGCAGGGAAGCATAATTCCAGTAGATTTTGGAATAATGGGAAGATTGGATAGGAATAACAGAAAATATTTAGCAGAAATCTTATATGGTTTTATTCAGAGAGATTATACAAAAGTAGCTGAAGTACATTTTCAAGCAGGTCTAGTTCCTAAAGATACATCTAAAGATGAATTTGCCCAAGCATTAAGATCTGTTGGCGAACCGATTTTTGGACAAACAATAAAAGATATATCAGGAGGTAATTTACTATCCCAATTATTCGAAATAACAGAAAAGTTTAATATGCCTACTCAACCTTCACTTCTTCTATTGCAAAAAACTATGGTAGTTGTAGAGGGCGTTGCCCGTAAACTGTATCCAGAGACAAATATTTGGGAAGTGTCCCGTCCTGTTTTAGAAGACTGGTTGAAAAGTATTAAAAGTCCAAAATCAACTTTTGATACAGCAATAAATACTTCGACAGAGATATTAAAAAGAATGCCAGAATTTCCTCAAATAATGGACAAAGCAAATTATGCTCTTCAATTAATGGCGGAGGGGAAATTGAGCATAAATCCGAGCGTTAATAAAAGTTTAGAAATTGAACAAATGAAATTAAAAAACATAAAAAATAATATAATAATTAGTGTATTTGGTGTTGTAATTTTTGTTTTATTAGTATTTTAATTAATCTATGTCATTAAAAAACAAAAAAATATTATTAATAATAGGTGGTGGAATTTCAGCCTATAAATCTCTTGACCTTATAAGATTATTAAAAAAACAAAACGTAAATTTAAGAACTATAATAACTAGAAGCGGAAAAGAATTTATCACACCTTTATCAATAGCGACTTTAACAAAAGGTAAAGTTTTTGAGGATATATTTGATAAAAAAAATGAGTCTGAAATAGATCATATATCTTTGTCGAGATGGGCTGATTTAATAATTGTTATGCCTACTACTGCAAACTTTATGAGTAGGTTAAGTTTGGGAAAAGCTGATGATCTAGCAACTACAGTTTTACTTGCTTCAAATAAGGACATTATCCTGGTCCCAGCAATGAATGTCAGAATGTGGCTTCATAAAGCAACACAGCAAAATTTTAAAATTTTACAAGATTATGGTTATTACTTTATAGGCCCAGAAAAAGGGGAAATGGCTTGTGGCGAATACGGGGAGGGTAAAATGTCCAGTCCGAGACAAATTTATGCTTATCTTAAAAATTACTTTGACAAGAGAGATATTTTAAAAAGTAGAAATTTTAAAGCGTTAGTAACCACTGGACCAACTAGAGAATATTTAGATCCCGTAAGATATATATCAAATGAATCAAGTGGAAAACAAGGTTATGAAATAGCATTGGCATTAAAAAAATTAGGAATAAAAACCAAACTTATTTCTGGTCCTTCAAACTTGTCTCCCACTAAAAATTTAACAATTAAAAAGATAGTTTCTGCTGAGGAAATGTTTAGAGAAGTAAAAAAATCTTTACCTGTAGATGTTGCTATTTGTGCTGCAGCTGTATCTGATTTTAAGCCAATAAAAAAAAGTAAACAAAAATTAAAAAAATCGTCAAATTTAGATTTTATTAAATTAACGAAAAACCCAGATATATTAAGTTTTTTGGGTAAAAATAATAAAGATAGGCCAAAAATAATAGTAGGTTTTGCAGCGGAAACTGAGAATCTAATTCAAAATGCCAACTTAAAGATAAAGGATAAATATTGCGATTTAATAGTAGCTAATAACGTAGCAGAGAGTGGAATAGGCTTTAATTCAAATTTTAATAAAGTGTCAATAATTGATAGAAAAGGTAAAATCAAATTTATTTCGAAAAACAAAAAAAGTTATATTGCTAATGTCATCGCAAAAATTATATTGAATAAACTTTTATTAAATGACAAAAATATTAATTAAAAGATTGTCAAAAGAAGTTCAATTACCTAAATACGAAACAGTTGGATCTTCAGGGATGGATCTAGCTGCTCACAATGAAGTCTCTATTATAATTGAACCTAACAAAACTGCTATTGTGCCCACAGGAATTTCAATTTCTATTCCAAAAGGATTTGAGGCACAAATTCGTCCCAGATCTGGATTAGCAGCCAAAAAGAATATCACTGTTTTAAATACTCCAGGAACTATCGACTCAGATTATATCGGAGAAATTAAAATAATCTTAATAAATCTTGGTCAAGAAAGTTTTAAAGTTGAAAAAGGCTTAAGAATTGCACAAATGGTTGTATGTCCAGTTACTCAGGTTGAATTAGAAGAAGTTGAGAATTTAAAGAAAACTGGAAGGGGTGAGGGAGGATTTGGATCTACTGGAATAAGATGATTAAAAATGAAAATTAATTTTTCTCAGGCAAAAAGATTTGAAAAACAAATAATTTTAAAAAATATTGGAATTTCTGGACAGAAAAAAATTGCATCCTCTAAAGTCCTAATAATTGGTGTTGGTGGACTAGGTTGTCCATTAGTTACCTATTTATCTGCATCTGGTGTAGGCACTATTGGTATTGTAGATCACGATAAAGTTGAAATTTCAAACTTAAATAGGCAAACTTTGTTTAAATCGAGAGATATAGGTAAATACAAAGTGATACAGGCTAAGAAGGTAATAACAAAGATTAATAATAAAATTAAAATCTTATCCTTTAAAGAAAAATTAAAAATTGGAAATATTAAAAAAATTTTTAAGAATTTCGATATAATTTGTGATGGAACAGATAATTTTTATACTAGATATTTAATAAATGATTATGCACTAAAATATAAAAAAATCTTAATTACATCAGCAATAAATAAATTTGATGGTCATTTAATGAAATTTGATTTTAAAAAAAAAGTACCATGCTACAGATGTTTCATGCCTCAAATACCTGTGACAGATAATAATTGTCAAAGCGAGGGAATATTTTCACCTTTAGCTGGTGTTATGGGTTCTCTACAAGCTAGCGAGGTTATAAAAACTATTTTAAATAGTAAATCTGATTTAAATGGTAATATGATAGTATTTAATGCCCTTAAATCTGAATTTAGAAAAATTAAAATTTCTATTAACCCAAAATGTCCTAATAAATGTTAAGAATTTTTTTTTTTCTAATTATAGCAACTTCCTTATTTGAAAATAATAGCTTTGCGAATGATGAATATTTTTTAACATTACGTTATGATAAAGTAAATTTACGACAAGGACCTTCAAAAGAATATCCAGTAAAAATCTTTTATAAAAAGAAATATTTACCAGTATTAATACAAGATAGGTCAGATAATTTCAGAAAAATTCAAGATCATGAGAATAATACAGGGTGGATACATATCTCTCAACTTTCAAAAAAAAAAGCTGCAATTGTAATTAATGGTGAAGCAATAATGTTTAATAACTCTACTATATATTCCAAACCACTAGTTATATTAGAAACGGGAAGACTGTGTCTCGTAAAAAGATGTAAAAATAATTGGTGTAAAGTTAAAACCGGAGAATATAAAGGCTGGGTTAAAAAAGATAAATTGTGGGGACTGCTTTAATTTCTTATTTTGTTTGCTACTTTTGAAGCCCAAAATTTATCCAGTAGGAAATACCACACTGCATTCGCCAGTGGTTCTACAATAGCGTCGGTTAATGCCACCATGAAAGACACATCTGCTATAAGCATTAAAACAGTAATAGCAATTGCAAAGTGGCCAATTGTATAAACTATTGTTCTTAATATTGAGCCTTTGTTATTATTGTATATAGATTTTGCAGAGTTAAAAATTCCTGATGTAAGTTCTATCATG
>MDSZ01103681.1_pt1 | contig 10399 bp, 9 predicted proteins | sample 811201 | NCBI WGS metagenome assembly MDSZ01 (sample SAMN05326647, study PRJNA326480) | marine metagenome | isolation source: seawater | place: Indian Ocean: North | collected 2010
TGTAATTAAAACTATGAGCTAACTTTTTATTAAAATCAGGTATACCACTATCCAAATCTGTATTTGCTATATACCAATCATGCCAACCATGATAACCACAGTATGCAATATGATCACGACCCGTTGCAGCTCTTGCTATTCTTACCGCAATTGTAGTCACATCAGCACCATTCTTACCAAAACGTGCGGACTCTGCACAAGGAACTGTCTTAATTAATAATTCCGTTACATCAACTTCCAATTTATTCATTAAGGAGAAAGTAGAGCCTAACTTTAATTGATTTATGACTGCTTTGTTTACATCTGGATCTGCATAACCTAAAATTAGAGGTTGGCATCCCATCACATAATCAAGATATTTGTTGTCATCAACATCCCAAGAATAAGCTCCTTTTCCACGATGAAGATATTTTGGAGCAAAGCCTTCGACAAATTGCGTTACTCCTTTGCTGAAGGTTTGACTGCCTCCTGGTATAACTTTGATAGCTTTACTATATATTTTATTTGAATTTTTTATTTTTAGTCTTTTCATTTTTACTTATCTCTTTAAATTTTTTCAACTCTACACGTGTATCAACTTCAATCAAATTTTTAGATGTTTTTTTATTAATTAAAATCGGAAAAGTATGCTTAAAAATTAACTCATTATTTAACTGATGTAAATATTTTATGTTAAATCCACAAATATAGTGATGATGGGAATAAGCTATAGGAAGATCTTGTCTTCTACATATGTTATTTTTAACAAATTGAAATGGTTTATTTTTTTTTAAATACCAAGTATTAAGTGGGTGTGTATCTACTTCTTTAAATCCACATATTGATTTTAACTTTTTTTTTTCTACTAATTCAATTGACTTTTTAAAATCATTTAAATCTTTATAAATTATGGGAATATAAAAAAGCCAAATAAAAGTATTACTTGAAAATTTCAATTTAATTTTCATATCAGTAAAAACTTTTTTAATACAAGTAGTGTCATTTGCTAAATTTTTTTGTCTCTTAAAAAAAATAAAGCCATATTTTTTTGCCAAATCTTTTAAATGTAGATCATCTGAATTCACATATACTTTGTCAAATAATTTAGTATTTTGTAAAAATTCTGCTGTATATTTAAATAAAAATCTATTTTTAAAAGGTAGGGATTTACTATCCTTTCTAGCGGGTATAACTGCTATGTGGTTAAATTTTCTTTTCATCTGATTTTTTTTTAAATTTTAAGTATTTTCATTTTTAACAAAGTTCAAAAACCAGGATAATTGATCTTTAAAAATTTCTAAACCCTCATCATCTCTAAAAGCTTGAAAGATTATGCTACCCTTATATTCGTATAGTGATATTAGATTTAAAATTTTTGAAAAATCAGCATTTCCAGTTCCAAGCTTAACTGACTTACCACCTAATAAACGATCTTTGATATGGAGATCAGTGATCTTATAGCCATATGCTTTAAATTCCTCTTCCACATCATATCCTAACGCAGCGCTATTGCCTACGTCATAATTTACAGTAACATTTTTTGACCCAATTGAATCTAACATATTTGCGAAAGTTTTTGGCTCTAAATCTGTTTCAAGACAAATATTCACATTTTCAGTTTCTGCAATTTTTATAACTGATTTAATATTGATTACAAAATTATTAATATCTTTTTTGCTTTTCAAACTAGATTGATCAACACAAGGAATTATAATATCAGATGCATCTATTAAGGATGCATTTTTTATTAATTGAGCTAAAATTTCTAAGCTTCCTTCAACAATTTTTATATTATTACTATGAATTGGGGCATCCATAAAATAATCAGCACAAATTGATAAAACTTTTACCCCACTTAAAGAAACTAACTTTTTAATTTCTTCTAAACCAATAGAACTAAGTAATGGATTTTCTTTAGATTTATGATGATCGAAAATAAATTCTATACAATCAAGTCCAAGCATTTTTGCAATTTTAAATTCTTTTTGCCAATATCCAATTGGATGAGCTTGATATTTACCTTTATATTTTGGCAATAATCTTCCTTGCATAGTGCCAATTTTATTTTTTAATATCACGATTAAATTTAATAAATCTAATTATTATAAAATTCAAGTGCGATGAAATATTAAAAGATTAAAGTATTTGATTAAGAATATTTAAGGTTTCAAATATTAATTAATTTAAATTGATATAGACTGTGTATAATATCTAATTATGTATAATTTAAGGATATTTATTCTAAGATATCTAAATTTATTAGGACTTAATTTAGATTTGCCAATTTTAAGTTTCTTAGCAATAAATTACTCAAGATCTCTACTTAAAAACTTTAGTTATAAAAAAAAATTAAAAAAAAAAACTATTTTTATTCTATATAAATCGAGGGGTGTAAATGACATCATTGAAACATTTAAAGATAAAAAATTAGATTATAAAATATTTATTTTAAGTAGAATTTTTTTTAAAGATATTTATTATTTTTTCTTTAAAAAAAATCCAAAAGCAATAAATTTCAAAAAAAAAGATTTTTTAAATATTAAAAATAACCCAAAGTATCAAAATTATATTGAAAAAATAAATTATTATTTTGGTAATAAATATATTAACGTCTTCTTTATAACATTTAATTTTCAATTTATTGAGTCACTTGGACCATCAATTTTTAGAGATAAGAACAAAATTAAATATTATTGCTTATTAAAAGAAAATAATTACTCTCCTGTCCAAAAGAAAATACGTTTTGAAAATTTCAAAAAAACTTTTAATAATTTTAATTTTTACACTAAAATGACTGTTTACAATGAGGATGTTAAAAATAATATGATAACTAATAAATTGATTGATAAAGAAAAAATTTATTCTATTGGTTTTCCTAGAATTAAAAAAACTAAAAAAAGACTAAATACAAAAAGAACTATTTTGTACTTTACAATACATTCTAAAGGAGGAATAGGGCTTACAAATCATAAAAAAAATTGGAATAACTTAATTGAAAAAACAGAAAAATTTTTGATTTCATATATGAAAAAAAATCCTAATGTTAATTTAATTATAAAGTCTAAAATTGGTAATTATAATCAAAGACTTGATAATATATCAAAAAAAATTCCAAACATTGAATATTTTCATTCTGGTGATGCACAGGATTATTTGCCTAAATGTGATATTGTGATCGGGTTCAACTCTTCATCAATTTATGAATCAATTTATAGTAATAAAAAGGTTTTAATACCTATGTTTAACTTTAAAAAAGAGGATATGAAATACTCATTTGAATACCCAAATGATTTAGTTTGTAAAAATATTAAAACTTTTAAGCGAAAACTTGATAACGCTATCAAATATAAGCTTAATAATAATAAAAAAATTTCTCATAAAAAGATAATTAAAAAATATCTGGGGGATCCAGAGAAAGCTAAACAAAATTTATTTAGAATTTTAAACGAGTAGATCCTATTTTATTTTACCAATAATTATTAGTTTTTTAAAAAAAACTTTTATGTATAATTTCTGCAAGAGTTAAATCTAAAAATATTATAAAAAAATAATACTAAAAAAATAGATCTGATTTAAGGATTATAATAAAATTGACAATTCCATTAATACCAACCATATTGCTGTTTTAATAAATGAATTTATCTATAAACAAATAAATTTATCTTTATTAAATTTAAATCAATTAATGAAAAACTTAAACTTTATAGCTGAACTTTGTCAAAACCACTTAGGTAATACAAAAAATGTTGAAAAAATGCTTGATCAGTGTGCATCAAACGGCGCTAGCATTGTAAAACTCCAATATATTTATTCAAAAAATTTATCTTTAAGGCCTAGGTTTGAAAATGGTATAATTCATAATTCCAAAATATATTCAATAAAAAGGCCTTTTAAATCAGAGTTTAAAAGATTGAAAAAATTAGAGTTACCAGAAAAAAGTTTTGAAAAATTTGTAAAGCTTTGTGAAAAATACAATGTAACACCTTTAGTGACTTGTTTTTCGAGAGATCACGTGGATAAAATATATAATCTAGGGTTTAGAAATGTAAAAGTAGCGAGTTACGACTGTAGTTCTTTTCAGTTAATTAGAGAACTTAGTAAAAAATTCGATGAGTTGATAATATCAACTGGTGCAACATTTGATGATGAAATTGAAAAAACAGTTAAAATTCTAAATGAAAATAAAACTAAATTCACTTTACTTCATTGCATTACTTTATACCCAACTCCATTAAATTTTTTAAATCTAGCAAGAATTAAATTTTTGAACAAATTTACTAATAAAGTTGGTTATTCAGATCACTCTTTATCTACAAACAAGAAAAAAAACTTGGCGTCATTATGTTCAATTTATTTTGGTGCCAAATATATAGAAAGACATATTAGAATTTTTAATCATGATAAATCTAAAGATGGAAAAGTTTCAATTTTACCTGGAGAAATTAAAGAAATTTTAAGATTTTCTAAACTTAATAAAGATAATCAAAGAAAATATTTAAAAGATAAATTTAAGATAAATCCAAAAAAATTTTATGGAAAAAAGAAAAGAAAATTAACACATGATGAACTTTTAAACCGAGATTATTATAGAGGTAGATTTTGTGCTAAATCATCAATTAGAGATATATACAACTGGGAAGAAGTAAAAATATAATGTTTCGAGATTACTTTTTTATCAAAAAAAATCAAAAAATATGTGATTTCATTGAAGAATTTGAAATACAAAAAAAAAATAACAAAAAAATTGGAATTAAAATTTCAAATAATAAAAAATTTGAAGGAATGATTAGCTTAAGTGATGTGAGAAAATTACAAAAAGAAAAAGATCAAAGTGAGATTATAGATAAGTTTATCAATAAGAAACCTATTATTGTTAAAGATAATGAATTAAATAATAATTTATACCAAGAATTACAAAAAAGATTTAAAAAAAATAATGTCAAAAGTACAAGCCAAGTAATTTTGGTTGATCAAAGAAATACTTTTTTAAAGATACTAGATTATAAGTCTTTATTTAATGATTATGAATATAAAAATGTTTGTGTAATAGGTTTGGGTCATATTGGTTTACCATTAATAGTTCATTTACTCAAAAGTTTTAAAAAAATAAAAGGTTTTGATAAAGACAAAAAAAAAATAAATAATTTAAAAAAATCAAAATTTGAATTTTATGAAAAAAATTTAAATACAAATCTTCAAAACTCTTTAGAAAATAAAAAAATAGAAATTTCAAATGATATTAGAAAATCAATAGCTGAAGTATATATAATATGCTTAGGGTCAGATTTAGATGGTGACAAAATAGATAACAAAAAATTAATTGATGTAGCAAAAAATTTAGCAAAAATTTTAAAAAAAAATGATTTAGTTATATTGAGAGGAACTGTACCTGTTGGTGCATCAAGACAGATATTCCTTAAAACTCTCTCTAAAAATACCAAATTTAAATGCGGACAGGACTTTTATTTTTCGTATTTGCCTGAGCGAATAGTTGAAGGAAATTCACTTGAGGAACTTACTAAAATTCCTCAATTGATCTCTGGTTACTCAGAAAATTGCCTAAATCAAATAAAAATTTTTTCAAATAAGGCCTTTAATAATATTCTTAGTCTTTCTTCGATTGAGGAGGGTGAAATAATCAAATTAGCCTCTAATTCATATCGAGATTTAAATTTTGCTTTTTCAAATGAATTAGCAAGGTTAGCAAATTCATATAAATTAAGTGGTTCAAAATTAATCGAAAAGGCAAATTATGGATATGAGAGAAATAACATTGCTAGACCAAGCTTGGGTGTTGGAGGTTTTTGCTTACCTAAGGATCCTTTCTTGTTCAAAAAAAGTTTAAGTAAAAAAGTTAAAGGTTATAAACTTGCAGATTTATCAAGAGAAATAAATAATGATACAATTAAATTTTATGGAAAAAAAATAATTGACAAACTTAAATCAATAAAAAAAAAACAATACAAAGTATTAATTATGGGTTTGGCCTTTAAAGGTAGTCCAGAGACAATTGATACAAGAAATTCACCAGGCTTAAAATTGGCAAATTTTATTAAAAATTATAAGATTAAAATAGAGTTTTTGGACACAATGCAAAAATTAATACAAAAAGTATTCAGTCCTAAAAAAAATTATAGTTTTTGTATTAATCACAAAAAAATTAATGATTACGATATGATTATTATAATTAACAACCATGAGTATTATTTAAATATAATCAATAATAATCTTAAAACAAATAAAACTATTCATAAAAAATATATTTTTGATTGTTGGAATCTTCTTGATAAAAATAATATCATTAATCTTAATTGGAATTATCTTAATTTATAGTGAATTTATTAATAATACCTTCAGACAATGGTCTTGGTCATATTAGAAGATCTATCATTCTAGCAAATTATTTATGTAAAAGATTAAAAATATCAATTTTGTTAAATAAAAAAACTAAATCAAAGTTTTTTATAAAAAAAAAAATAACAACTATTTTAATTAAAAAAATTTTTCAAATAAAAAATAAAAATTATTCTTATCTCAATAAAAAAAAAATAAACGAAATAATTAACAAGTATGAATACGTTTGGATAGATAACTTTGCAGATTTATCAAAATTGAATAAAAAAATTATTTTATATTATAATTTCTTATGGCATAAAAATCTAAAACTAAAAAGTCAAAAATTTGTGTTTCTTGATGAAGAAATAAAAAAGAATATTTCTTTTGGAAATTATTTATTCCAAAAAAGATATTTTAAAAATCAAAAAAATAAATTAATTCCTTTTTTTGAAAAATTTAAATCTTACAAAAATAGAAAAGCTGTTTTAATTGCTTTGGGCACATCTAACTACAAAGACACTAGATTAATTAAAAAAACTTTAATAAAATACTTTAAAAAGCGAAATATTAAAAATATTAAATTTTACATTGATCCAAAAATTTTTGATAATGAATTTAAAAAGATGGGATGTGTAAAGGCAGATTTCTCAAAAAAAATGTACAAAGAAGTTAAATTTGCAATTATAAAACCTGGACTTGGTACAATAGAAGAATGTCTTAAAAGAGGTATTATAATTATTTCTTATACAAAAAATACTTACTCTGAATTTTTTCATAATTCAAAAATACTTATTAAAAATAAACTAGGATATAGTTTTCAAACTATTGAAAAATCAATCAATTTTATTATTAAAAATTTAAATAATATTGAACTTATCAAACAACATGAAAGTAACTGCAAAAACTTAAAGTGGGAAGGAGAAAAAAAAGTTGAGAAGTACCTACTTAAAAGAAGAGGAAATATATAAATTCATTAAACAAACAAAAAATTTTTGAATTTTGTTCTTTTTATTTATTTACTAATTTTATGTAAAAAATTTTTAGATTTTAATTTATCTTTTAAAATTACCAAATCCTCATAAGTATCTAAATTTAAACTAAATTCATTTTTTATAATGAAAGGCAAAACTGGGTGTTTAAAAAAACTTTTATTTTTAACAATTTGCTCAGTATCACATATATAAAACATTCCATTTAATTTGAATACTTTTGGCAGACTTTGTCTTGGAACCATAGATTCTTTATTTAAAAAGGAATATAAAATTTTATTTTTAATAATTTGAATTTTATATGGATGAGGGCTATCAAATTGAGAAATACTCACGGACGAATTAAAAAAATTTTTATTTTTGAAATGTTTCAAAAAAGAATTTAATAGTTTTTGATTTCTGAATGGACTAGTTACTTGCAACAGCAGAATATAAGATTTTTTCAAATCATACTTTTTTATTATATATTTCACCAAATCTGTTGTAAGTGCTTTTGATCCTGATAATTTTTTTGGTCTTAAGCAGTCATCATTTACCCCATATTTTTTTGAAATATTAAACATTTGTCTACAATCAGTGGACACTATGGTTTGATCAATAAATTTATTTTTTTTTGAAATTTCTATTGTTCTTTCAAGTAATGTTTTACCGTTAATTTTTAGTAAGTTTTTTTTTTTAATTCCTTTTGAGTTTTTTCTTACAGGTATTATAGCTATTAGTTTTTTTCCTCTTAACATCTTTATATAATATTATTTATTAGTACTACGTTTGCCTTTGTCATATTTTGAGCCTGCTGATACTTTGGAAAATGCATCTATGCTTAACCCTTTAAATTTACCTTTTGGATATTTTGTAATTTTGTCTAACTTATAAACATCAGAAATTTCAGTTTCATAACGTTCACTTAAATTCACTAATCGATGTTTATACTTTTCATTCATATTGTCAAAAATCATATTTGCTTTAGTTGAAAAAGTATTAATGTCTTTTTTTCTTGGAAGATTGGCTTTTGACATTTCATCACTTGTAAATTCTGTTTTACTTGTGCCCAAAAACTTTTCAAGTTTTTCTACATATTTCCTGGTTTCAATATAATAATTTTCAAATGGAACTAAACATGAATTATTCGAATGTAATAAATCAGCATCAAGATATTTTATCATCTGTTTTTCAATAACTAAAAAACACTTTTCTAGTGGATTTGCTTTATTAAATTCTTTAGCATTATCAAGCATTGAATAATGTAAATTATCAAACTCTTTAAATTGTAAAGCAGGTTTTAAATAACGTTGATCTGTTCCAAGTCGAGTTCCCCTTCCACTTCGAAACCATGTGAACACTAAATCTATGGGATTTCTCATTACAATAATATATTTAAAGTTTTTACTAATCTCGCTTAATAAATCACCTCCTCTTAAAACTTCAGAAACAAATGGAAAAATTAATTGTCGTCTTTTTACCTCTTTTACAATTTCTTGGAACGTATCAGGGGTGTCTCTTCTTTCTAATCGTTTAAGGTATTCTTCTTTTTTTGAGGAGTTCATAATACTTGTTAAATCATGAGCGTTGGTATTTAAATCCCTGCCCATCATAGTAAACCAAACATCCAATAACAAATCATGTGCATACAAAAAATTAAAACCTTCCTTAGTCAAATTGCCAGAAACATACATATCCACATACGCTTCATATGCAGACCTATCTTTAAAATGCTCTACTTTACTGAATGAACTAATAATTGGAAGAAGTGAGTTTTTTCCACTTCTAGACATGCCGTCTACAAATACGTAATTTGCATCGATAATTTTAATTTTTTTAATAGTATGGTTCGGCGTTAAATTTTGATACATTTTAAGTGTTACAATTTTTATAGAACACCATAAAAACTATATTAGATGAAAGAATTGTCAAATTTTATTTAATTAAAAAAAAATAGAAAATTACATAATGAATAAAATAAAAAAAAAGAAAGGGACCCTCTTTTGGATCACAGGTTTATCAGGTTCAGGAAAAACCTCATTAGGTGAAAAAATTAGAAAAGAAATATCAAAAAAATATGGAACTACAATTTGTATGAGCGGAGATGACTTAAGAGAAATCTTTAATTATAAGAAATACTCAAAAAAATCTAGACTAGATCTTGCTTTGCGTTATAGCAATTTTTGTAAATTCATTACAGACCAAAACATCAATATAATTTTTTCTACAGTAAGTATGTTTCACAAAGTGAGAGAAAGAAACAAAAGATATATAAAAAATTATATGGAGATTTATGTCAAATCTAATATTCAAACTTTAATTAGAAAAAAAAACAAAGAATTTTATAAAGGTTTTCATAAAAATATTGTTGGTAAAAATCTAAAAGCAGAATTTCCAAAAAATCCAAATATTATTTTGGAAAATGACTTTAAAATTTCAATAAATAAATTATCTAAAATTTTACTTAAAAAAATATTTAAGGTTAGATTATAAAACTTTAAGAAAATTTTTTTATTTATTTAATTTTTGATCTTATAAAAGCAGAAAAATGATCAATTAAAAATATTGTTATAAAAATGAGTATAATAATCGCTGATACTCTCTCATACTCAAACATTCTGAAAGAAGATTGTAGTTCGTAGCCTATTCCACCAGCTCCAACGATACCTAGCATTGTGGCCATCCTCACGTTTCTATCTAAAATATATAAATTATTTGCTACAAAAGAAGGTAGAATTTGAGGGATTACCCCAAATGAAATAATTTGACTTTTAGTGGCTCCTGAGGATTTAAGGGCATCTATTGGTCCCTTATTAATATGCTCAATATCTTCTGCATAAAATTTTGCTAAAAATCCCATTGTGTGTAAGCCTAATGCTAATACTCCTGGCATTGCACCGAAACCAATAGCAATAACTAAAATCATAGCAATAATAAATTCTGGGATTGCTCTAAAAAATATAACTATAGTTTTACAAACTAAGTAAACAAAGTAATTGGGAGCTAAATTTCTTGCTGAAAATAATCCTAAAGGGATAGATAAAACTATTGCAATAAAAGTTCCTAGAAAAGCAATTTCAATAGTTTCAAACATTGCATAAATTAATTGATTTAAA
>MDSZ01121657.1_pt1 | contig 10398 bp, 5 predicted proteins | sample 811201 | NCBI WGS metagenome assembly MDSZ01 (sample SAMN05326647, study PRJNA326480) | marine metagenome | isolation source: seawater | place: Indian Ocean: North | collected 2010
CTAGAGGTTGGTGACTATGTAATGATTGATCGTGATGCTACAGGAGCAACTGGTGAGATCATTGAAGTTAAGACTCTAATTAATCAAGTTCCTAAGAAACTCACTGTCAAGAAGGGTTGTGATACTACAGCCGAAGAGGTGATGTTTGAGGTTGATTCAACCAATGGTAATTTATACATTGGTGGTGATATAATTACAGACGGATCTCTTACTATTAATGGTTCATGTGCTGCACCATATACTAACTCTGATACTAATCAGAAGTTAACTATAACAAATGGTGATGGTATTGAGACCTTTGAAGTTGACACTTGTACAGGTGACACAGTTGTTGGTAATACACATGGTACAGTATTTGTAACAGCAGAAGCATTTGGTACATCACCAGCTGCATATACAACTAGTGATATAGTTCATGTTTATAGAAAGGATCCACAAGCAAAAGCTGCTGGTGGACCAAGCACAACTGTTGCTGATCCTATAACTGCTGTAACATCTGATATTAAGATTGCTTCTAATATTGGTGGATTTGTGGTTGGTGATCTTGTAATGATTAGTAATGCATCTAATGTTGAGATCATTCAGATTACACAAGCACCATACACAGATAGTAATGGTAATTTAATTCTTCCAACACAGACTAATGCTACCTATCCACTTGGAGGTAGAGGTAAGGAAGATACAGTAGCAACTACATTTAGTACTGGAGATGATGTAGTTAAGATTAATAAGTTTGATAGAACTACTACACTATTACATACTATCCCTGCGACTCGCACTGATAGATCTAGTGGATTAACTTCTATTAAGGCAAGACAACCCAACACCAGTGATCTTAGATATGAGATACAGTTAAAAGATTCTGATTTAATATCTAACAAGCAAGACTATGAACAGTATATTAGAATAGGAACTGAGTGGTTCCATCCTGATAGTATTGATGGATCTACTGATACTGCATACGGTGTTAAGTTAGTCAAGAGTATAAGAGAGACTAATAATGATGTTACCAAACTATTTGGTGGTGGTCATTTAACTACTAATGATGATGTAGAAATATACAGTGGAAACTTCAGAATGTATGGTTCTGATCGTCAGACTGTGGTATTGTCTATTGCTAATGATGATGAGCACTCAGGTGATGGTTCTCTACTTGATCCTAAGACAGGTACAAATGGATTAACACTTAAGGGTAATGGTAATTTCTTCGGTGACCTTTATACTTACCAAGAGTCTTGTCAGATTAATAATGTATGTTCAAACATAAGAACATTCAGGGTAGCAGGTCTATCTGGTAGTGTTGAGATGGGTGAAACATTCTATCAGAAGGGTAAAGTTTTCCCAGCTGAGAGTGGCACAGAGTCTATATTCCATATAGATAATCTTGGATCTGCTGGAGTTGGTGGTACTGCTGGTGCTAAGGACTTCAAGATTTATCAGGACAATGCTATTGATTCATTTGGTATTGAGAAGTATTGGACTGCTAATGGTGGTAGAAGATTCACTTATGTTGAATTTGATATTGCTGGAGTTGGTCAAACACAGACTACACCACTACAAGTTAATAATAACTATCTGATTAATGCTGCAAGTGGTAATAATATGGTTCTATATTTACCAGACAATGCACAGACAGGTGATATGATTAGATTCATTGAACTAAGTGGTAATCTAACATATAATACAAGTCTTATTATCAGAGCACTTAAGATTAATAATCTTCCTGTATCAATTCAAGGTGATTCTAGCGGTACATCTATTGCTGCTGGTGCTGGTGGAACTATTCCTCAGTGGGATTCTGGAGAATTGATAATCCAGACACGTAATGCATCATTTGGATTAGTTTATGCTGGTGATACAGACCTTGCAAATTCTGCAAATGCACAAACAATTCCACCTGCACTAAGAGGTTGGTGGCTCATGGAGTTATAAATGGCAGTACATTACGATTCACTAAAAACAATGAGAGCTGCCAAGATTGGCACGATCATGCCTTGGGGAGGAGATGGAGGAAATGGTTTCCTCGCATCTAATATACCTAAAGGGTGGATTGTTCTAGGACAGGGACAGAATATGTTACCTGCATGGGAGTATCCATTGTTGGCATCACAATTAGGTGATACTTACGGTGGTAGTATGAGTGATGCTGCTGGTAATCATTATGAGTTCCCTTATTATAATACTCCAGCAACATTTGGATTGCCTAATATATCCAATCATCTTATGGTTGACCTAGAGAAAGATTACTTAGATGATCCTAGGTATGAAATGGGACAACCTAATGCTAAGAATGTTGTTTTGGATAAGGATGGTAATAAGTTTGGAGATCAAATTTCTGGATGGGGTAATGATGTAATTGTTAAAACATCATGGCAAGCAACAGCAGACATTGATTTTACTTTAAATATATCTGGTAATTTATATTTTAAATTTGAAGATATGAATCTAACTGCTCCTGATTTCTTGGAGACAGTTTATATGATTCCTCGTAAGTTAGGTCCAAACCATACACCATCACATAGTCATCCTGGAAATATTCCAACAGCAGCAGATGGTGGTACTGGTGCTATGACATTTAGAACTGATGGTGGTATTGTAATGAATAGTACTGCTGACTATGAATGTTTAACTGCTGTTAATATCAACTGTGAGCATAGAGATTCAGAACCACAAGAATGGAATCAAGGTGCTGCAAGTATAGCATACTATGGTAATCAAAACTTTGAGAATACATTACCCAGAACTTCTTCACCTTGGGAATTTGTGGAAGATTCTACTGGTAAAGCATATTGGGCTAATGTTCCTGCTGGTGCTGCCAACTGGAGAGGTACTGATAGAGGATCTGGACAAGAGAATGTAACATACACTCAAAATATATCAGGTATTAATGGTACAGATGAAATTCTTGCTACAACTCCAATAGATACACACAAACAACCAGCACACACAGGGATGCATCCAAGACCTATGAGAAGTAATAGTAGATCTAACTTCTTAGGTTATGATGTGGGATCACCTGTAAGAAGTGATGGTTTGGTTGATGATCCAGAGAATACACCAATTGCTTTAGATGGACAACCATCAGTAAAGGCAGGTAGATTTCGTGTTGCTGATTGTATTGTTAATGGTGCTGAAATTACTTTTCCAGCTAATACTGATATTAGAAGAGAGTATACTAATGGTACTGACACTTGGTATCAGTGGGATAGAGTAGTACCAACGATGTGTATTCAAACATCTGTTAACTATCAGAAATATAATTGGTATGACGATGGTGTTCAAGTTAAAAAGGTAGAAAAGTCTGGTAATACTTGGAAGGTAACTACAACACAAGATGCAAAACAAAATGGTACTGTTAGTTTAGATTTTTACTTTGGTACATATCCAACATCATTGAGTATGTTTGATGATACTAAGAACCCACTTAAGAATGCATTTGAGAGTCATAATCATGGAAGTTTTGAGATAGAACAAACAATGGGATCTATGTCAGGACCACCATCACACACTGCAACTAATGCAGATGGTTCTTCTTTGATAGCAGACAGTCTTGAAGATGCTCTAAATATTAATATAGATAGTGCTCAACCAAATTGTACAGTAACGTTTATCATTAAGGCATACTAATGGCAAGTTTTTACAGTAAAGAAAGAGCTAAGTATGGTAATTTAACAGGGCAAATTATTATTTGGCCAGTTGAATACGAAGGTACTCCTGATAGTGCTCAGAATTCTGGTAAGTTGCCAGCTGGATATTTAAAATGTGATGGTACAAAATATTATGCAGATGATTATCCAAGATTAGCAGCAGTATTAGGTACAGGAACAAGTAGTAAGTTCTTAAAGAAAAATAATGATGGAACTCTTTTTGATAATATACAAGATTCACAATTTATTGTTCCTGACTTAGGTTCTAAGTATCCTAATCCAACTACAGGTGCTAACGCTGGAGTATATAATAACATAAGATTGAATAATGTGCTAGGTACTGAAGTTAGTAGGTCTGGTATAGGTATTGAAGCAACTTCTGCTATTGGAACTGACGTACCAATAACATATAGTGGATCTATTTCAGTACCAAGTCAAGAGATTGATGTTAGGGGTAAACCTGGATGGAAATATGCTGGAGATACTCATCGTACAGAGACTGAAGGTGTAGAAGAGAATGCAATAGGTGCTCATGCTCACTATACTACTACCAGAAGATCTAGACTTTATTCAAATTCTGAGAAATCTGCCAATGGTATTCCTAAACCTGCTGGACCTGTTGGATGTAGAACAGCATCAACAATAGACATTGATGATTGGGGTATGGCTACCACTAATGGTAGTAATGCTCCTTTTAGTGGTCAGCAAACTTGTATTGCAAATGACCAATGGAGACCAGGGTATCAATCACTTGGTTATGTGTTCAGTAGTAACTTTTGGCCAATTATACCATCATTTACTGGATATAGTAATGGATGTATACAGCAAGGTGCAGACAATACTATTTTCAGATATAATTGTATTAACCCATATTATTATGAACTTGGAAGTGGAGGATATCATCCATTAGATACAGGACAAACCAATCCATTGAATTGTAATAGAGGAGATGGAGATTGTGGTGGTATCAATGGTGTGGCAGCACAGTATGAGACAGGAGGAAAATTTCAAGTAGTATTTAATATTATTTGTATTACGTTAGGAAGAAATGATCTTGGTAGTACTGGTGATCCTAATGTAAAAATGCATGTCACATATGCTCAAGGAGAACCAGGTGTTCCAACTGATTGTAATGGTCTTAGTTTACATGATGTATTGCCATTAAACTCTAACTTAAATGTTACTGATAGGAGAGGGATACTTGATCTTAGAAATGAACAGACTGAGACTGCTGAATTGGTACAACCAACTGATCCTACCCTACATAATCATCGTATAGATATAGTTAAGGGAGATCATAACTATAGAGTTAAGACAAATGCTATTGTTATTGAACCTGATAATCTACAAACAACAATGACTATTGGTGCTGATGCATCTGTATCAATAGATTCTGCTGTACAACCATTCATTGTAATGGAATACCTAATCAAGATATGACACAGACATATAAGAATAACAGAAAAGGATTTCTAACAGATCTGTATGTGGACACTACGCCAATTGGTGCTATTGTTCCAAATCTTAAAACTACAAGTAATTCATACGATCAGAGTTATGTTAAAGCAGGTGCAGCAACATATCCTACCCTGAGTGAACAGAGTGGTAATGCATATCAGAGTGGTGATGACCCTGCGTATACTCATGAAGGATACTTATATTGTGATGGAAAAGAATATGATATAAATGATTTTCCAGCATTGTATGAGATAATTGGTAATCAGTATGGTGGAGTATCAAGTAATGGTATTGATATAGTTACTCCTGGAAGTGGATATACTGTTAATGATACTGTAACCATCTCTGCTCCTGGTGGAACAGGAACGACTGCTCTTGCTACTATTCAAGAACTTGATTCTAACAATGGTATTAAAAGATTAGCTATTACTAATGTAGGTACAGAATATACTAGTGAGCCAACTGTAACTGTTAGTGGTAGTGCTGGTACTGGTGCTACATTTAAAGTCAGAATTAGTCAAGGTACAATTAGAGGTATTAGTACTCAGAATGTGATGAACTATCTGGGACAACCTTATTTGGGAACATTCTGTGTACCTGATACTAAAGCAAGAAAGATTGTTGGTAATGGTCCTGTATTTGGTAACAACTCTCCAAATATAGGTAACTCACAGATGGGTACTGGTAACACTGGTGGTGCATGGTATCTTGATCAAGATAGACAAGATGATTTGTTCTCTCTTGGTAGAATAGTTACTACTGGATATGAGAATGTTACTGAGACTACTGAGTGTACTATAGTTGGATCACAAACAGTTGAACTTAGTATGAGAGAGACCAAATTATCAGGTCCACCTCAACATACTCATTTAGTATATCATACTATTCCTGGTGATGAGCAATGGGCTACTGCTATAAATGGTGACAGATATCTTGTTCAGTATAAGCAACAGAATGGAAGAGTATCAAGATATTATCCACAGGGTGTTGATACAGTATTAACACATGAGCATGGACTATTAAGAAAGCCAAATGTTGATACTGATGTAGCAACCTATGATGTATTTGATTATCAAGGTGGTGCTTCTGGTTGTGGATCACTTAAAGATCCTTTAGTTGCTGATGGTGGAACTACTACTGATGCTGCTAATTTAGAATTCCTTGCTTCTGGTGAGACAGGTGCAGGTACATATGAGTTTCAAACATTTATTAAAGAGCCAGAGTTTAAGAAGTTTGCTAATACATCTATCATTGGTGGTAGAACATGGTCTAGTGGTGGAGAAGCAGTGTATGCATTCTCAGATGAGTGGGAGTGGACTAACAACAGTGGATCTGATCAATCATATTCTATTAATCTAGGAAATATTACAGGTGGTACTCCTGCTATATTGAGATATTTAATTTATGGTGGTGGTGGATCAGGTGCTGCTGGAACTACAGCAGGTAATGATGGTACTGCAACAAGAGTACAAATTGGTAGTATCCTTGACATTACTGCTGGTGGTGGAAAGAAAGGAAATGCAGCAGCAGGATTGCAAGGTGGAATGGGTGGTGCTGGTGGTAACGCATCAAGTAGTGGATCATTCACCCCTTCTGGACAACAGAATGGAGGAGATGGAGCTAATGGGGGTAATGGTGCAACAGTAATAGGATTTCCAAAGGCAGATTATCCTAATAATCCTGACAATGGTGGTGCAGGTTATCCAATAGGTCAAGATGGTGCTAATGCATCATTTGGTAGTGATGGAATAAACCTTGAGATTGGTGGACAATCAGGAACATATACTGATACTGCTAGTTCAGATAAAGATTTTTCTACAGAGGCAGGATTCCAAGCAATTTCAGGTTATCCACCTACACAAGTACAATTCACATTAGAAGGTGGAATGGGTGGAAATCCTAATTATGGAGGATGTGCAGGTGGTGCTGCTGCATATGTTACATTAACTATCACTGATCCAACTAAGTTAGCCACGTTTTATAATCAAGGATGGAGTGTATTCATAGGTTCTCAGGGATCATCTAATGGTAACTATGGTGGTGAGCATCTTGGTGGATATACAGGTGTTGCTGGTACAAATGGTACAAATACTTTAGGTGCTAATGGTGGATATGGTGGATGGGGATCAGATAATAATGGTAATAATTATATGGCAAACGGTGGTGGCGGTGGTGCTGCTACTGTATTGAGAAGAGCATCACAAATCGTTGCTGGAGCAGGTGGTGGCGGTGGTGCTGGTGCTGCTGGATGGGACGGTGGTCCATGTGAGTCAGGAAGAGGAACACCAGAAGGTGCAGGTTTACAAGCTGAAGCAACTGCTAGTATTGGTACAGGAACAGGTGGTGCAGGTGGCCGCTACGGATGTGTCGGTGGTGGCGGTGGAGGAGGCGGTGGTGGTGTCGCCAGAAGTGGATTTACATTCAGTGGAGGAACAACTAGTGATGGTAATTATGCGTCAGGTGGTGGATCTGCTGGACCTGGTGGTGCTCCTGGTAACTCAGGTGGACACCAAGGTGGTGCTGGTGCATGGCAAGGTATAAGTTCTTATCGCACATTATATTTTGATTCAGGAAATAAGGGTGATTCTACTAGAGGAGATGGATACGCTACATTAACAATTGATTATAACAATGACCACTGGACATCTGGAGGTGGTGGAGGTGGACAAGGTGGATCATGGGATGGTGATATTCAATGGACTGAATTAAATAATCCTGGTTCAGTTCAAGTTACTGTTGGACATGGTGGTGCTGCTGTAAATCCAGGTGGAAATACAAGTGGATCAACATCTAAAGGTGGTGGTGGATATGCTAAGATTGGTGTTGGTAAAATTACTGGATACATAGGAGCCACAACTGAAATAAAAGATGGTAGTCCTATTATAGAAGGATCACAAACTACATTATTATGGGATATTGATATTGTCTCTGGTGGTACTGGTACTGGAAGTTCTGGTAATTTTAAACTACCAACAACACAAGTACCAATACTTGTTGTTCGTGGTGGTGGTGCAACAACTGATGCAGAAGGAACTGTACAGATAGGAAATGGATCTGTTAGTGGTGTTACATTAACTAGTCCTGGTGCTGGATATACTGAGACACCATATACTTACGTTTTAAATGGTGCTGGTGCTTCAACTAAAGTAGCATCTGCCGTTGATACAGCAGCAGCAACAGTATCATCACTACAATACATAGCTGGATCATCAACACCATATACTGAGAAATATCTTAAGTTTGGTGGGTTGAGTGGATCTGCTGGTACTAGGTGGGCTATAGTAGAACCAACTGATTGCTCTGATTGTAATTATTTCTCTATCAAGGCATGTAGAGGTAATGGTGTCAATGGTGGTAACGTACCAGAAGAATCACTCAGAGTATATTATCAGAAAGCAACTGAGACAGGGTGGACTTTAATTGATACTATTATTACACCATCAGTACCAAGACAAGATCCTCTTATTGGTAATGTCCCTGCTGTTAGTGAAGCATGGGATGGTGCATCAGGTGATACTCAATGGTATACTTACAGTGTAGCAATGCCAACTGATGCAAAGGAAGCAGGTATCAAGATAAAACTTGAACAACCACGTCAGACACCATCTAATGCAAATGATAATGACCCTGATACTGACCATTATGGTATTTGTGAGATTATATTTTGGAATGAGAAGGTATCAGAGTTAGTATTTGTGCCTACTGCTGGTGCTATCAATAAAGCAGCAGTAGAAACTTTATCATATACTGTTCAAGGTGAGACAGGAGCTGGTGTCACTTATAGTTCTGGACTAGGATCTAGTGATGCAAAACTAACACTTAGAAGAACTACACCTATTGAACCACAAGCATCTATAGACCCAGATTACCATGTGTCATTGATCACACCATATAGATTGTGTAAATACTTAATTAAAGCATTCTAAATAATACGGAGACTAGTATAATAAAATGGCTATTAATGCTGAAGCACCTGTATTACAGATACAACTAGATGTTGTACATCAGGAAATAGAATATAATGGGTTGCCAAAGGTAATACCAAATGAATATTGGACTGATACTTTATCTCCATTATTATATCCTACATGGGATACTGATAAGGATAAATTGATATTGTTTAGTTGGTATACTAATGATACATACGTTGCTAAACGTAGAAAGTATGTAAAAGACTTTAAGACTAATACTTTCAAGTGGGTTGATTATGAGATGGAGCAAGTTGGTGTTGCTGAAGCCACTGCACTCAAGGATAAATTAATTGAGGGTTTCTATTTAATTGATTCACTTGAGAATGATGACTTTGAAAATGAATTAGCACGATTATATCTAAAGACAAAGCAAGTCACACCATTAAATGTGAGGATTGCTAGAGACTTCTTGTTAGATGAAACAGATTGGACACAAGTTCCTGATTCATCTGTTAGTGCTGATGATAAAGCATTATATACAACATACAGACAGAAGTTGAGAGAAATTACTGATCAACCAGAGTTTGCTACTGATACTCAGAATACTAAGTTTCCAATATCTCCACTATTCTATAATAAAATATGGAAGGTAGAGAATCCTGGTATTGATTACCTATCAACAGAGGCACAGTTCTTACCATTAGCAAGTCACTACCTAAGATTCTTTAAAGATAAGATAGCAAACTATTTGATGTTGAAACAAGCAACAGAGAAAGGACTGTTTGCTACATTTATAGCAGAGTATGAGTATGTTAAGGCAAATCAAGAAGCAAGAGACTATAATACTAAGATAATTGAGGATACTAATATTGGTAATCCACAAGCAACTTCAGATTATTTGAATGCTCTCTTGAAGGTAGCACAGAAGGAATTAGATAATTTAGAATCATGATTACTATAGGTAACGAGTTACAAGTATTGGATTTGGTTGCTGCTTATGCACAGAGTCAGCAAAAGACTGTGCTGCACTTTGATCTATCAACATATAATAATCTTGATGCAACTAAGAAAGCAACGGTGAACACATATTATGCAGAGTTCATTGATGAATACTTACTTGACATCATTAAACAAGGTAAGTTTACTAGTGTATCATTTGGTGATGAAGAGACAGCACTGGTGACTGCTGGTGGATCATTCCCCAAACTGTCACAGTGTCCTGATGCAGACCATTACATACATGGTTATGTTATTGATACACGAGGTGACATCACATGGGAGAATGTGTAGACCACATTAAGAACTGTCACAAGCCCCCTTCACAGGGGGTTTTTTAATGCTATTATATAAATGTTGAGGGATATGTGGTTCCTACGCCCCAA
>MDSZ01224128.1_pt1 | contig 10398 bp, 13 predicted proteins | sample 811201 | NCBI WGS metagenome assembly MDSZ01 (sample SAMN05326647, study PRJNA326480) | marine metagenome | isolation source: seawater | place: Indian Ocean: North | collected 2010
CTCCAAAAATATAACTTTCAATTTTTTTTGCTAAACCTGTTTTTATATCACAATCAACTATTACACCACTTAAAGTAGCTTCTCCAATAGCAGGATAATGTTTTGAGGATTTCTCTTTTAAAAATCTATTAATTGAATTTTCTTTATTCATACCAATTACTGAATCATAATCGCCACACATGCCTGCATCTGTTTGATATCCTGTTCCATTGTTTAAAATTCTCGCATCATTTGTCGGGATATGAGTATGAGTACCTACCACAAGTGTTGCGTGTCCATCAAAAAAATGACCAATTGCATTTTTTTCGCTTGTGATTTCCCCATGAAAGTCAATTATTAAAAAATCATAATCTTTTTTTAATTTGTAATTTTTTATAAATTTTTTTGATGCAGCAAATACATCTTCACATTTTTTCATGAATATGTTTCCCATAAGATTTAATACTCCAATTTTTTTATTGCTAGAAGTTTCATAAATTTCAAATCCCTTTCCAGGAGAAGGTTCGTAAAGATTTAAAGGTCTTAAGAGTCTATTTTCTTGATCAATATAATTCAATATTTCTTTTTGATCCCAAACATGATTTCCAGTAGTAATAACATTTACTCCACAATTAAAAAAATCTTTACATGTTTCTATATTTAGTCCCACACCCGGCTCTGCTGAATTTTCTCCATTAACAATTACAAAATCAATATTTCTTTTATTAATTTCAGACTTAAGATTTTCTTTTATTTTTGAACAACCAGAAATTCCAACAACATCGCCTAAAAATAAAATTCTCATCAATATATTTTTTTTTCTGTAATTATGAAATCTAGTTTTACATCATGTTTGTTTGTTGGTATTTTTTTTAAATTTTGAAATGAGTATGCAATACCAATTTTTAAAATATTTTTTTTTTTAAATTTTCCAAGATATCTATCATAATAACCTCCTCCATAACCTAATCTATTTAAGTCATCATCAAATGCCAATAAAGGTATTAATAATATTTCGGGAATTACAACTTTTTTTGAAATTGGCTCTGGAATACCATATCTGTTTATCAATAAAGGTTCATCAAAAGACCACATATAAAAATTCATTTGATTATTTTTTTCTATCTTTGGAAGAGAGATAAAATAATTTTTTTTTTCAAAAAATTTAAGATTGTCTAATAAATCAATTTCATAATTATAAGGATAATAGCCTCCTATTATTTTATTCTTAAGTTTTTTTTTTTTAAAAATATCAAAAATTTTTTTTAAATTAATTGTTGGATAATTTGCATAAAATTTTTTTCTTTTTTTAAGGATTTTTTTTCTTAACTCTATTTTGTTCACAAATATATTCTAAGATAAGTTTTTTGAATTAGCTTTGTTAATAAAATTAGAAATTTCATCTGTAGCTTGCTCTATCAGTTGCTCGTAATTTTTTTGATTATTTTCAATTTCTGTTTTTAGATCTTCATGTTTGTTATTAAGATTAATTATTTCTTCTTCTTTTCTATCTCTGTAATCATAAACCAAGGTTTTTAATTCTTTGAATTTGTTTGATAAATCATTTAATTCAATTTTTTTTTGTTCAACTTTTTTTTTGGTTTCATGATATTCATCCATTACTTTAACAGCTGTAATCAATAAAAGCTTATTTTCCCCGAGATTACCTAGATCATTTTTTAACTTATTAAATTTTTGATTAATTTGAATTAATAATTCTTCTAGATGTTCTTCTTGACCATCGTCGCAAGATAACAAAAATTCTTTACCATTAAATTTAATACTTACGTTTCCCATTTATCTATTTCCTCCAACAAAGTATTAGTTTCCTGATTTAATTCATCTATTTTTTCTGAAAATTCTATTTGTCTCTTTTGCTCCATTTTTTCTTTATTTTTAAGATCATCTAATTTTTTTGTTAGTTCTTTATAATCCTCTCTTAAATGATTATATTTTTGCTGTAGTTGCTGTTTTTCAATTTCTAATTGATTTTTTTTTGTGCTTAGGTCCTTAATATTATTTTGTAATTCAGGACTAATCAAACTTACACCACTTAATTTTGAAAGTGCCAATTTTAGTTTTTTTTCTTTTTCGTTCACAGATTTCATATATATATAATTATATTATTAAATAGAATCTTCTTAGTCTACACAGGATAAATTTTGAATAAACTACACAATGAATTGGCTAATTGCATAAGGTTTTTATCAATTGATGCTGTCCAAAAAGCAAATTCAGGGCACCCTGGAATGCCTATGGGGATGGCTGATGTTGCGACTGTTCTCTTTAAAGATTTTTTAAAATTTAATCCAAAAAATCCAAGTTGGTTAAATAGAGACCGATTTGTTCTATCAGCAGGACATGGATCAATGTTGTTATACGCGCTTTTATATTTGACAGGTTATAAAAGCATAACGCTTAATCAAATTAAAAACTTTAGAAAACTTAAATCAATTTGTGCGGGACATCCTGAGTATCACTTGAACGCAGGAATTGAAACTACAACTGGACCGCTCGGACAAGGAATTGCAAATGCTGTTGGATTAGCAATTGGACAGGAAATTTTAGAAAAAAAAATAAATAAAAAAATTTTTAATCACAAAACATATGTTTTAGTTGGTGATGGTTGTTTAATGGAAGGTATAAGTCATGAAGCTATGAGCTTAGCGGGACATTTAAAATTAAAAAATCTAATTATGCTTTTTGATAACAACTCTATATCAATTGATGGTCCTACAAGTCTGGCTGTATCAGATAATTATAAAAAAAGGTTTGAAAGTTACGGATGGGATTACTTAAATATAGATGGCCATAATCAAAAACAAATTTACAATGCTTTAAGAAAAGCTCAAAGTGCCAAAAAACCAACTATTATTTCATGTAAAACTAAAATTGGGTATGGCTCTCCAAATAAATCAGGCAAAGCCTCAGCTCATGGAAGTCCACTTGGTCACGATGAGATAAAACTGGTTAGAGAAAAATTATCTTGGTATTACAAACCTTTTGAAATTCCAAACGAAATTCTAAAAAAATGGAGATCTATAGGAAAAAAAGGAATTATTTTAGAAAAAAAATGGAACAAAATATATAGCAAAAATAAAAAACAAATTAAAAAGCTTTTTAACAAAAATTTTTCCAATGAATTTAAAAAAGAAAAATTAAATGCAATTAAAGAACAAGAAAATATAGCAACAAGAAAATCATCAGAAAAAGTTTTAATCTCCTTAACAAAAAATCAAAATGCATTAATAGGAGGTTCTGCAGATCTTGCGGGTTCAAACAATACTAAAACAAAAACCCAAAAAATAATTAAACCAAGAGATTTTAATGGTAGCTATATCCATTATGGGGTCAGAGAACATGCAATGAGTGCAATTATGAACGGTTTGGCACTCCATAGTAAATTTATTCCATATGGAGGAACATTCTTAATATTTTCAGATTACAGTAAGCCAGCAATAAGACTTTCTGCTTTAATGAATCAACAAGTAATTTATGTAATGACTCATGACTCAATTGGATTAGGAGAAGATGGACCAACTCATCAGCCTATTGAACAATTGAGTAGTTTACGTTCAGTCCCTAATCTAAATGTTTTTAGGCCTGCAGATAGAATGGAAACAATTGAATGCTGGGAATTAGCTCTGCAGTATAATAAAACACCCAGTATTTTATCATTAACAAGGCAAAACTTAGAAAATTTCAGAAAAAAATATTCTAAGTTAAATAAATCTTCATTAGGGGCATACGAAGTTTTTAGATCAAATAAAAAAATTGATTTAACAATATTAGCAAGTGGATCTGAAGTAAATTTAGCTTTGAAGATTTGTCATAAATTAAAGGAAGAAAAAATCAATAGTAAGGTTGTATCATTTCCATGTCAGGAAATATTTCATAAACAAAGCAAAACTTATAAAGATAAAATTCTTCAAGAAACAAAAGCTATATTTTCTATAGAAGCTGGATCAACAGATAGTTGGGAAAGATTTGTAAAAGATAGAGGAATTTGCTTTGGAATAGATGATTTTGGTAAAAGTGCACCTTATAAAGATATATATAATCATTTTGGCCTAACAATTAACAACATTACAAAAGAAATTAAAAAAAATATTAAAGGAAAATAATGACAGTAAATATTGGTATCAATGGAATGGGCAGAATTGGGAGAATGCTTTTGAGATCAATTTTTGAGAATAATTACAAAGATCTTGTCATCAAACATGTTAACAATAAATCTAACTTGGAGACATGTAGTAATTTAATTAAGTATGATTCCATACATGGTAAATTTAATGCTAACATTAATTTTGACGAAAAAAATTTAATAATTAATCAAAAAAAAATATCTTACAGTCAATTCTCAAATTTAAATGAAATTAACTGGAAGGAACTGGGTGTAGATTATGTATTTGAATGCACTGGAAAATTTAACTCAAAAGAAAAACTTCTGACACATATAAATAATGGCGCAAAAAAAGTTATTGTTTCTGCACCTTGTAAGGGTGCTGACAAATCAATTGTATACGGTGTAAACCAAGATCAAATTTCTAAAGAGGACAAAATTATATCTGCTGCTTCATGCACAACGAATTGCCTGGCTCCTGTTGTTGATGTTTTGAACAAAAACTTTGAAATTGAAAAAGGTTTTATGACAACTATACATGCTTTTACTACTGATCAAAGAATTTTAGATAATTCACATAAAGATCCAAGAAGAGGTCGGTCTGCAAGTCAATCAATAATACCAACATCAACAGGAGCATCTAAGGCAATTAGTGAAATTATTCCGTCACTTAAAGGAAAATTGGAAGGTATAGCAATGAGAGTTCCAACTCATAATGTATCATTAGTGGAGCTAGTTTTTTTAACTAAAAAAAACCTTTCAATTGAAAGTATTAATAATGCATTCGAAAAATCATCAAATAATGAATTGAAAGGTGTTCTTGAGGTTACGCATGAAAAGTTAGTTTCTATTGATTTTAATCATAATCAAGCATCCTCAATAATTGATGCATCTCTAACTAATGTAGTTGGAGATAATATGGGTAAAATTTCTTCTTGGTATGATAATGAGTGGGGTTTTTCAAATAGGATGTGTGATATAGCAACTTTTCTTAATAAAAATTTTAAGTAAATTAAAAAATGAAAAAAATTGAAGATCTAAAAGATCTTAATAATAAAAAAATTTTGTTAAGACTAGATCTCAATGTGCCTTTAAAAAATAATATTATTACTGATAGCACAAGAATTGATAAAATTTTACCCACCTTAAATTTTTTACTTAAAAAAAATTCAAAAATTATAATAATTTCTCATATAGGTCGACCTAAAGGTAAAATAAATTTAGATCTTTCCATGAGACCAGTGTGTGATTACTTGTCAAAAAAATTAAATCAAAAAATATGCCTAATTTCAGAAAATATTTTAAATATTAAATCAATGTCTTTTTTTAAAGCAATTAAAGAAAAAATTATCCTATTAGAAAATATTAGATTTTATAGACAAGAAGAAAATAATGATGAAAAGTTTGGTGAAATTCTATCTAAATTTGGTGAAATTTTTGTAAATGATGCTTTTTCATGTTCACATAGAGCACACGCTTCAATAACTCAAATTACAAAATTTTTACCCTCTTATTGTGGATTGCAAATGGATAGTGAAGTAACCGCTTTAAAGAAATTGACATCAGAGATTCAAAAACCAATTACTTGTATTATAGGTGGTTCCAAAATCTCAACTAAAATTGGAATAATAAAGAATTTAATTCCAAAATTTGATAACATTGTAATTGTTGGTGGTATGGCCAATAATATTCTTGAATATAAGGGATATAGAATTGGTAAATCAATTAAAGAAAATAATTGCAAAAATATTATTGATGAAATTTTTTACTTAGCAAAAAAAAATAATTGCAAAATTTATTTTCCCATAGATGTTTCTGTGGGAAAAGATTTTAATGATGTTTCAAAAAATAAAAATTTGTCTGAAATAGAAAATGATGATTTGATTTTGGACATTGGCTCTGAAACTATTAAAATGATTATAAATTTAATACAAAATAGCAAAACTATTCTCAGGAATGGGCCAGCTGGTTACTTTGAAAACTCAAATTTTGCAAAAGGAAGTGTTCAAATCGCTGAGACAATAGTAGGATCAAAAAATAGAATTTATTCAGTAGCTGGTGGTGGAGATACGATAGCAGTTTTAAATAAAATTAATGCAATAGAAAATTTTAATTTTGTTTCAACTGCTGGTGGTGCTTTTTTAGAATATCTTGAAGGTAAAATAATTCCTGGTATAAGAGCGCTCAATTAGATGTCTGAATTAAACAAAATAGCTTTAAAAATTTTAGAAAACGGTAAAGGTATTCTTGCCGCTGATGAAAGCACTGGTACGATGTCTAAAAGACTTAAAAGTGTTAATATAGAGTCAACACCTGAAAATAGAATTCAATTTAGAGAAACTTTATTTTCTTCAAAAGGTATGACAGAATATATCGGTGGTGTGATACTTTTTGATGAAACTATAAAACAAAAAACAAATAATGGAAAAGAAGTTTGCCAACTTCTATCTGAAGTAGGTTCTTTAGCCGGAATTAAAGTTGATACTGGAGCAAAACCTCTAGCAGGAAGTCCAGATGAAACTATCACCGAAGGTCTTGACGGTTTAAGAGAAAGGTTGAAAGAATATTACAAAATCGGAGCAAGATTTGCTAAATGGAGAGGTGTTTACAATATTACTCAAGATTACCCAAGCAGGCAATCTATTAACTCCAATGCACACGCATTAGCTAGATATGCTGCACTAGTTCAAGAAAATAAAATGGTACCAATTGTTGAACCTGAAGTTTTAATGGATGGAAATCACTCAGCAGATGAGTGTTTCAATAAAACTTCAATTGTAATTAAAAAGTGTTTTGAAGAATTAATCTCTAGTAAAATTGATTTAACAGGAATAATTCTAAAACCTAATATGATTTTAGCTGGTAAAGATTCAAAGAAACAAATATCTAACGAAGAAACTGCTAAACTTACAATAAAATGTTTAAAAAATTGCGTTCCGAGTGAAGTACCTGGCATCGCATTTTTATCTGGTGGACAATCTGAAATACAAGCTACTGAAAATCTTAATTTAATAAATCAATTTAATGATACTAAATTTATAATGTCATATTCATATGGAAGAGCGTTGCAACAAAGTGCTCTAAAACATTGGTCAAAAGACATAAAAGACATAACAGGTACTCAAAAGATTTTTGATCATAGAGCTAAAATGTGTACTTTGGCAGCTCAAGGAAAATGGTCTATAGAACTTGAAAATATCTAATTCAAAAAAAAAATTTATTTATTTAATCTCTCCAAATCAAATAAAACATAACTTTTACGAGAATCTTAAAAAGGTTTTATCTTTACAAAAAACCGAATTTTTTCAGTTAAGATTAAAGAATATCACAAAGCAGAAAAAAATGTTGATTGGTAAAAAAATAAAAAAAATTTGTAAATATTATAAAGTTAAATTTATAATAAATGATGATCCATTTGTTGCAAAAAAAATTGATGCTGACGGATGTCACTTAGGTCAAAAAGATATGAGTATTATAAATGCTAGAAAAATTATTGGTAACAAAATATTAGGTATTACATGTCATAACTCCATTAGACTTGGAAAAAAAGCAATTAAAAACAAAGCAGATTATTTGGCTTTTGGCGCTTTTAATTCATCTAAGACTAAAAAAACGAAATATAAAGCTGATGTTAAATTAATAATTAAAGCTAGAAAACTTACAAATTTACCTATTGTAGCAATTGGTGGAATAAATGATAGGAATTATAAAAAACTTTTATTGAATAAAGCTAACTTTTTGGCTATCTCAGGCTACATTTGGAATAATAAAAAATTAAAACCAGTTGAAGCTTTAAAGAAACTAAAATGAAAATTAATGCAGGAGAAATAAGAGTTGGAATGCTGTTAGAATACAAAAACGATTTATGGCAAGTTTTAAAAACGCAACATGTCAAACCAGGAAAAGGTGGAGCATTTGCTCAAGTGGAAATGAAAAGTGTTAACAAAAATACAAAATTAAATGAAAGATTCAGATCAAGTGAGTCTGTTGAAAAAGCCTCATTAGAAGAAACAAAGTTCAATTATTTATATAATGATGAAAATAGTTATTTTTTTATAAATCCAAAAACATTCGAACAAATTGAAATTAAAAAAGAAACAATTGGTGAAAAGAGAAAACTTCTAACTGAAAACTTAGAGGTAACAGTTAGTTTTTATAATGATACTCCTATTTCTATTGATTTACCTAATCAAGTAAATTGTAAAATAGAAACAACAGACGCGGCATTGAAAGGGCAGACAGTTTCATCATCTTATAAACCAGCAGTTCTTGATAATGGTCTAAACATACAAGTTCCTCCATTTATTGAATCAGGAGATGAAATAGTGGTTGATACTAGAAACTTAGAATACATAAAGAAAATTTAAGATTGTGAATTCTATATCTGCAAATCTAAATTTAATGATTAAGGCAAGTGAAAAAGCCTCAAAAATATTAATTAGAGACTTTGGTGAAATTGAAAAATTACAGGTATCAAAAAAAGGGCCAAAAGATTTTGTAACAAATTCAGATTTAAAAGTTGAAAAAATAATTTTAGATGAATTAAAAAAAGCTAGACCAAACTATTCTATAATTAGCGAAGAAAATGGAATTGAAAATAAAAAGGATAAGAATAATACTTGGATTGTTGATCCTATAGATGGTACTATTAATTTTTTACATGGAATACCTCACTTTGCGATATCAATAGCTTTAAAATCAAAAGACGAAATAATTTCAGGTTTAATTTTTGACCCGATCAAAAATGAAATGTTTTTTGCTGAAAAAAATAATGGCGCGTTCTTCAACAATCATAGAGTAAGAGTGTCAAAAAAAAATAAATTAAACGATTGTTTATTTGTTACTGGAGGAAAAATTAATCAAGAACCAGATTTATCATATAGAAAATCTGGATGTGCTGCTTTAGATATGGCATATGTAGCTGCGGGAAGATATGATGGATTTTTTCAGCGAGATTTAAATATTTGGGATATAGCAGCTGGTATAGTATTAATAAAAGAGGCTGGTGGTGTGCTTAATGAAATTGACCTATCAATTAACAAAAATATTAAAGTTATAGCCTCAACATCAGAAATTAATTCAAAATTGCATGAAAAATTAGATAACTTTTAATTGTTTTAAAAAATTCATTTGTTATAAGACTGGTCATGAAAAAAAATATTCATCCAAAATATCACACTATAAAAGTAGAAATGACTGATGGAACTCAATTTGAAACTAAATCAACTTGGGGAAAAGAAGGTGAGGTTTTAAAACTCGAAATTGACCCTAAATCTCATTCAGCTTGGACTGGTGGTAAACAGAAATTGATGGATAAAGGTCGAATAAGTAAATTTAACAAAAAATTTCAAAACTTTAAATCAGAAAATAAAAACTAAATGTCTAATGCCCCTTTGATGCCAATGGCAACTGCTGTTTGGCTTGTTGAAAATACAACACTAACATTCAAACAAATTGCTGAATTTTGTAATTTACATGAAGTAGAAGTTCAGGGAATTGCTGATGGAGAAGTTGCAAAAGGTATCAAAGCATACAATCCAATAATTTCTGGACAATTATCAAGAGAAGAAATTGATTTGTCGTCTATGGACGAAAATAGACCATTGCAAATTTTAAGCACAGATATCGAAATTTCTAATTCAGAAAAAAAAATTAAGAAATATATCCCGTTATCAAAAAGGCAGGATAAACCAGATTCAGCTTTATGGTTAATAAAGCAACATAATATCTTAAAAGACTCTCAAATAGCTAGACTAGTTGGTGTAACGAAAAATTCAGTTACAGCAATTAGAAATAAGAGTTATTGGAATTATAACAATTTAAATCCAAAGGATCCTGTGGCTTTAAATCTATTTTCTCAAAAGGATTTAATTCAAGAGATTGAAAAAGCAGAAAGAAGAATTCAAAGAGAGAAAAAAGTAAAAGAAAAAAAATTGTCTCAAACAAGCTAAAAACAATGAATGAATTAAATAGACATATAAAAATTAAAGTGCTATTTACTCACTTTTTTGGAGGTAGTTATTAAAATAGAAGTTAAAGACAACAATGTTGAACAAGCTCTAAGAGTTTTGAAAAGGAAACTTCAAAGAGATGGTTTTTTTAAGATAATAAAACTAAAAAATACATATGAGAAACCATCAGAGAAAAAGAAAAGAATTCTTCAAGAAAACATTAAAAGAGTTAAAAAATTAAATAAACTTAAAAATAGAATTTAAAATACCGCGGGGTGGAGCAGTCTGGTAGCTCGTCAGGCTCATAACCTGAAGGTCGGCGGTTCAAATCCGTCCCCCGCAACC